>ERZ1034917.506-NODE-506-length-34868-cov-16.272513_pt1 | contig 34868 bp, 28 predicted proteins | sample MGYA00520605_ERZ1034917 | MGnify/ENA primary metagenome ERZ1034917 (study PRJEB33766, sample SAMN09781784) | gut metagenome | biome: gut microbiome | host: Homo sapiens | place: Madagascar | study: EMG produced TPA metagenomics assembly of the PRJNA485056 data... | reverse complement strand
ATTCCCTCACATTCGTTCGCGGCGCTTGCCGCGCTTATTGTGCGCCGCGTAAAAGGCGACGTAGCCTTACTTATGCGCCGCGTAAATGATCTTGGGAGACCTACCAGAGCCTGCCGGTGTCAGATGCCGCACGCCCCCCGAAGGGGCATTGGCGTGCGCACCCGGCAGCGGCACCTTGCCGCCCCCCGGCAGCGGCGCACCTTGCCGCCTGCTTATTTCCCTGTCTTTGGCGGCGCCACGCTGGCGCCCGGGCGCAGCGACGGAGCCAGCAGAATCTGCCGGGGGTCGCTGTCACCCGCCAATATCTCCGTCAGCCGCCGGTAGGTGCTCCGGCCGATCTCCTGAACCGGCTGCGCCACCGTCGTCAGGCTGAATTCCCGCTCCTGCGTGAACCACGCTCCATCGTAGCCGATCAGCGACACGTCCCCCGGCACGGACCTGCCCGAATCCTGCAGCAGGTGCCGGATTTCCAATGCTTCGGCATCGCTGAAGGCGGCTATGGCGGTCACCTCCGGCATCGCGTCGAGCATCGCCGGAATCTCCCTGCTGCTCCGGTAGCAATGCAGCGTCACCTCCCGTTCGCGGGCGGCGTCGGAATAACCGCGCAGACGCTCTTCCAGCGACCGGCATTCGCTGACCAGCACCGCCCGATGCCCGGCTTCCGCCAGATGCTCCAGCGCCATGCGTCCGCCGAGATAGTGATCGCCGACCACGGAGTCGTACTCCGGCGGACAGTAGCAGGAGCAGAAGATAAACGGCTTCCTGTGCGCCCGCAACAGCGGAATATGCGGATAGACCAGTTCGCCGGTCAGGGTGAAAATCAGCGCATCCACATTTTTCTCCAGCATCAGTTGCAACTGGGAGCGGAACGCCTCCGGTGTATCCGGCACCCACCCGGTCAGCAGCCCGTAGCCGTCGTACATCGAAGCGAATCCGACCGTTTCCAGCAGCTCATTCAGAAAGGAACGGGTCACGGTGCCGAGCATATAGCCGAGCAGCCGGCTGCGCCTCGACTGCAATCCGCGCCCGAAGTTGTTCGGCACATAATTCAGTTCGCCGGCCAGCTTCCGCACCCGCTCCCGGGTGTCCGCGGCAATGCGCGGCGAATTCCGCAGCGCCATGCTCACGGTCGCATTCGACAGCCCCAGCTGCTTCGCCAGTTCATTCAGAGTTATCGCCATAAATTTTGATATCCGGCCTTGCAATTTAAACGTTTCAATACCTATATTATACCAAAATCAGTCACGCTTGTCAAGAGGCGGGACGACTTTTTTCCCGATTTTTTGAAACGTTTAAATAAAAAGGAGGCCGCAACCATGTCAATCGAACCGGAATGCCGGGCGCGCTGGATCACACGCGATCTGCCCGGATTGACCTTTCAGAGTGAAGTAATGCCCGCTCCCTGCCTGCGGCAGGAATTCGACTGCCCGGCTGTTTTCCGCAAAGCGCTGGTGCGGATCGCCGCGCCGGGTTACTGCGACCTCCGGCTCGACGGCGGCCGGATCGACCGCAGCGAACTGGCCCCGACCGTTTCCGTTTTCGACCGTCGGGTCCGTTTTCTGGAAATCGACGTGACCGGCCGGCTGGTTCCGGGGAAACGCTCCGCCTGGAGCGCCGTGCTCGGCAACGGCTGGTACAACTGCCACACCCATGAGGTCTGGCACTTCGACAAGGCGCCGTGGCGGGATTATCCGAAATTCCGGTTCGAGCTGGAAATCGACGGCGAACTGTTTCTGGCCAGCGACCGCTCGTGGCGAATCGCCACCGGCGGGCTGCTGTTCGACGGGCTCCGCAACGGCGAAACCTATGACGCCCGGCTTGAACCTTCCGGCTGGCGGCTTCCCGGCTTCGACGACTCCGGCTGGGAACGCGCGGTGATCACCGCCCCGCCGGGAGGAATCCTAACCCGCCAGACTGCGCCGTGCTGTCAGGTGATGCGCCGGCTCGAACCGGTCCGGCTCGACCGGACGGGAAACCGGATCACCGCCGACTTCGGCGAAAACCTGACCGGCTGGTGCCGGATCACGGTCAAAGCCCCCGCCGGAACCGTCTTCACCATCCGGTACTACGAACGGCTCGCGCCGGACGGCCAGCCGGAACAGCCCCATGCGGAACGGCTCGCCCAATACATCCTCGACGGCGAATTCCAGACCGACCACTATACCGCGGCGGGAGTCCCCGAAGGCGAAAGCTGGCGGCCCCGTTTCACCTACCACGGCTTCCGTTATGCGGTGATCGAGCTTTCCGACCCGGCGGCGGAGCTGTACGCGGTCGAAGCGCAATTCGTATGCAGCGCTTTCGAGCGGACCGGCGAATACCGCACTTCGGACGAAAACTTCAACCAGCTCACCGAGTGCGCCGTCCGCTCCTACCTCGGCAACTTCACCGGCATCCCGACCGACTGCCCGCAGCGGGAGAAGAACGGCTGGACCGGCGACGCGCTGCTGGCCGCCGAAACCGGCCTGTTCCTGTTCGACGCCGCTTCGAGCTACTCCGAATGGCTCGAAACCCTCTGCGACAGCCAGCGGCCCAGCGGCCAGCTTCCCGCGATCGCCCCGACCGGCGGCTGGGGCTTCAACGGATGCAGCGGCCCGGCCTGGGACAGCGTGCTGGTGCTGCTGCCGTGGTCGATCTATCTGCACACCGGCGACCGGCGGGTTCCGGAAAAATTCTTCCCGGCCATGCTCCGCTATCTCGATTACTGCCGCGAGCGCGAGGAGGCGGACGGGCTGCTCGACTTCGGGCTTGCCGACTGGTGTGCCCCGAACTGCATCGAGGGGCGCGTGGAACGCTGTTTCAGCTCCAGCGCCTACTACATCCGCGACCTCGAAACCGCCGCCGCCATCGCCGGGCTGCTCGGAGAGACGGAAACCGGCCGGCCTCTGCAACAGCGTGCGGCAGCGGTACGCACCGCCCTGCTCCGCCGGTTCCGCCATTCCGCCGGAGAGTGGGGCAACGGCGGGATGACCGAGCTCGGCATGGCGCTGGAAATGGACCTCGTCCCCGAACACGAACGCTTTCAGGCCGCCGCCGCGCTGGCGGAGCTGGCCCGCCAGGTTTCCTGTCAGGCGCAGTTCGGCATTCAGGGGGCCAGATACGTGCCGCGCGCGCTGGCGCGGAACGGCCATATCGACACGGCATGGCGTTTTTTCACCCAGCACAGCTATCCCGGCTGGATGCACTGGCTGGACTCCGGCGCGACCACGCTGCTCGAAAACTGGGAGGGGAGCCAGTCGTGGAACCACATCATGTACGGAGATTTCGTCGCGTTCGCCTTCGAGTACCTCGGCGGCATCCGCCTGACGCCCGGATTTGCCGCAGGCGGTCCGCTTCGGGTCGCCCCGTGCATTCCGGCGGAGCTGGACTCCTTCCAGGCCCGCTGCCGGACCGGGCGCGGCGAGGTCGAGTGCCGCTGGCGCAGGCACGGCGGCCGACTGGAGTTTGAGCTGACGCTTCCCGCCGCAGTCGAAGCGGAGCTGACCCTCTGCGACCGGCAATTCCGGCAGGGGCCGGGAAAGCAGCGTTACACGGTTTCCCAAGCCGATTGACCGCCGGAAGAGCCGGAAAGAAAAAAAGAGAAAAAATCCGTTATTTTTCTACCCTCCCCTCTTGCTTTTTCGATTCTCTTCGAGTATAATATAGGCAAATGCCAACGATGGCACAAGAGAAACGATACACAGGAAATGCAATGGCGGCGACACTGAAGGATGTGGCGGAAAAGGCGGGAGTTTCGATCCGGACGACCGGGCGCGCCCTGCGCGGCGACGGCCCGGTCCGGCGGGAGGTCGCCGAACGGGTGCTGGCTGCCGCGCACGCGCTCAATTATGTGCCGAATGCCGCCGCCCGCAACCTCAAGCAGCGTTCCAGCCGGATCGTCGGACTCATCACCGGCCAGACCTTCGGCAGCGAAGTCGGCCAGCGCCGGGTGCGGCTGCTCGAAGAGGCGATGCGGGCCGAGGGCAGATATACATTGCTCGGGGCACTTCCCTCCAGCTGCGGCGACCTCGACGCGCTGCTGCGCGAATGGAGCGGCCTTGTGGAGTTCATCCTGTTTCTGGCGTGGCCGCCCGCCTGGGACCCGGCGATGCTGAAAAATTATCCGATGCGGTTCATCTTCATCGACTGCGCTCCGGACGCCGAGGAGTTCGACCGGCTGCTGACCGACCGCGCCAGCGGAGTCGAAGCCGCCGTCGACGCGCTGATCCGGCAGGGAGCCCGCCGGATCGCCCATGTCGCCGCCGGTTCCGCCGTCGGGCGCGCTTCGGGCTTCGAGCAGGCGGTCCGCCGGGCCGGGCTGCCGGTGGAGAGCTTCACGGTCCGCTGCCGGGCGCTGGAGCTGCAGGACGGCTACCGGGCGGGCGACGAACTCGTGAAGCTCAAAGCCGACGCCGCCTTTTTCGACACCGACCGCATGGCGCTCGGCTTCTACCGCTATGCGCACGAACACGGGCTGCGGATTCCCCGCGACATTCTGGTCGCCGGCTTCGACAACGACAGCGCGGGTTCCTTCGCGATTCCGGCGCTGACCACCGTCGCCCACCCCGATCACGAGACGGTGAAGGCCGCCGTCGATATCCTGACCTGTTCCGAGCCGCAACGCCCGGAGAGCATGATTCTGCCGACCCGGCTGCTCGAACGCGAGAGCAGCCGAAACCAATAGATGCAATCCTAAAACATAACCCAGGAGTTTGTTTTCATGAACAAGAAACGTTACGCAGTCGTCGGGACCGGCGGTCGGTCCAGCATGTACATCAAAGCGCTCTGCACCACCTACAAGGATCAGGCCGAGCTGGTCGGATTCTGTGATTCCAACCAGGCGCGCATGGACTTCTACAACCGGGTCTTCCTGAAGAAAGAGTGCGGCAACCATCCCGACGTCCCGACCTACAAGGCCCCCGACTTCGACCGGATGATCGCCGAAACCCGTCCCGACGTGGTGATCGTGACCAGCATGGACCGCACCCACCACCAGTACACCTGCCGCGCGATGGAGCTCGGCTGCGACGTGATCAGCGAGAAGCCGATGACCATCGACGCCGAAAAGTGCCAGCAGATCATCGACACCCAGAAGCGCACCGGCCGCCACCTGACCGTCACTTTCAACTACCGTTACGCGCCGCGCAACTCCAAGGTCAAGGAGATCCTGCAGTCCGGCACCGTCGGCGACATCACCAGCGTCCACTTCGAGTGGCTGCTCGACACCAACCACGGCGCGGACTACTTCCGCCGCTGGCACCGCAACAAGGCCAACTGCGGCGGCCTGATGGTTCACAAGGCGACCCATCACTTCGACCTCGTCAACTGGTGGCTCGACTCCGAGCCGGTCACCGTCTTCGCGATGGGCGACCTGAAGTTCTACGGCAAGATCAACGCGGAAAAGCGCGGCATCACCCAGTTCTATTCCCGCGCCCGCAACAGCGAAATCGCCGCCAGAGACCCCTTCGCGCTCAAGGTCAGCCCCGACGATGAAACCATGATGGGGCTCTACTACAACGCGGAAGCCGAAGACGGCTACTACCGCGACCAGAGCGTCTTCGGCGACGGCATCGACATCGAAGACAATATGAGCGTGATGGTCCGCTACAAGAACAAGGCCGTGATGACCTACTGCCTCTGCGCGCACTGCCCGTGGGAAGGCTACCGGATCGTCTTCAACGGCACCAAGGGCCGCCTTGAATTCAATGTGGTCGAACGCTCCTTCTGCGAAGCCGGAGAGGACATGAGCCAGTTCGGCATGCGCGAACTCGGCCAGGACCGCTCCGAACTGATCCCGGAAATCATCTTCCAGCCGCACTGGGGCAAGGCGCAGGTGATCGACTACGAGTGCGAAAGCCTCGCCGGGCACGGCGGCGGCGACGCCAAGCTGCTGCACAACGTCTTCGTCGGAGCCGATGAGGACCCGCTCGGCCTGGCCGCCGACTACCACGACGGCGCGAAGTCGATCCTGACCGGCATCGGCGCAAATATCTCAATGAAGACCGGACTCCCGGTCAACGTCCAGGAGCTGATCCACTGGTAATCGCCGGGGAGCGTTCCAAAGCGTGCGCCGCCTGAAAGGCATAGGCGCGCCTGACGGCGTTTTCGGCAAGGTTGCGATAGAAAAACAGAATATCGCCGAGGTGCAGCACCCCCTTGCCGAAAGCGGCCAGTTCATAAGGAGCGGGATCGTCGAGGTCGACCACGACGGTCCCGCGCTTCGCATCGACCGCCGCGCCGCAGAAGCCCGGGATTTCCCGTTCGACCGCTCCGGTGCGGTCGAAGAATACCGCGCCGAGGTTGGCGGCGCGCCCGGCGGGGACGCCGTCGGTCCGCCAGTTCAGCGGATTGATGCAGATGCCGCCGGCAAAGACCGGATAACCGGTCCCCGGCGCTTCGGTGTTCCAGCTGACCACCACGCCGGTATCCAGTTCGCCGGCCGCCGGGCGCAGTTGCGGATATGCGGCCAGATCGGCAGGCCTGACCGGCCAGCCGGGCAGATAGGCGGCGATCAGGTTCCGACGGGCGATGGAACCTTCCGGCAGGTCGGTTTTCATCAGTTCGAGCAGCGCCATCGCCCCCTGGCTGTGGCCGATCAGGATGAAGGGGCGGCCGTGGTTGCGGTTGGCGAGGAAGTTGCGGAATGCGCGCCGGATATCGTCGAAACCGGGCTGCAGCACGGTCAGGTCAACCGGTTCTTTTTCCAGCACCGGCATCGCGCGGCTCAGCTCGCATTGGCGGTAGTGCGGGGCGAACACGTTGAATTTCCCCTGAAACATCCCGGTATGCTCGCGGGCGATCAGTTCCGCCTTGTTTCGGAGCTTCGGCACGGAGATGTCCATCACCGGATGCGCCGGATCGACAAACACGGTCGGATAGACGTAGAACACGTCGAAAGGCTGCGGTTCCGACCCCGCCTCCGGCAGAACCGCCCAACTGCCGGGCTGCGTATAATCCGGCGCCGCGACGGCAAGCCGCTCAGCCGCAGGCGCCGGAGGAACCGTCTGCGAGGCGCAGCCGGGAGCGAACAACATGCCGAGAGCCAGAAAAAGCGGGTAAAATCTGAAAATCTGTTTCATTCTGTCGATCCTGTGTTGAAGTGAGTTTTCATAATATGCGTTGAAAAGTGAATTTTGTCAATCACCCGCTCTGCTTCCGGCGAAAGGGTGCTGTATTCAGAGAAATGAAATGCCCAGTCTATAAAAATGAAGGTAACCGCGATGACTGAAACTGCTTCGATGATCCGTAAATACCGCGACACCTACGCGCGTGTGCCGCGAACCGGACTGATCCAGAAAACCTTCGGCCTGTGGATGTGCCTCGACGCCTGGCGCGCCGACGGCCTGCCGCAGGATGTCGACTTGAACGAGTTTTTCCAGTTCGATCCGCCGGGGCAGTTTGAGCTTTGGCAGCTCGGATGGTGCGAAGCGCAATTTTTCCCGCAGTTTGAGACGAAGGTGCTGGAGGAGCGCGGCGAAACCGAGATCGTGCAGGATCACGCCGGGCGCAGGCTGCTCTGTTTCAAGGGTAAACGGCAGGGATTCATGCCGGAATACGTGGGACACCCGGTGACCGACCGGAAGAGTTTTGAGGAGCAGGTGCTGTGGCGGATGGACCCCGCCACCCCGGAGCGGCTCGCCGCGATTGACGCGACGCTCGACGCGGCCCGGCAGGCGGAGGCGGCGGGGATGATGATCTCCCAGCGGATCATCGGCTGCTATATGTACCTGCGCAGCCTGATGGGGCCGGAGGAGGTATTGTATGCATTCTACGACGACCCGGAACTGGTCCACCGCTGCCTGCAGGGGTGGTTCCGGCTGGCCGACGCGGTGACGGCGCGATATCAGCAGGCGGTTACGTTCGACGAGGTGTTTTTCGCCGAGGATATCTGCTACAACCACGGGCCGCTGATTTCGCCGGAGATGATCCGGGAGTTTCTGTTCCCGTACTACCAGCAGCTGCTCGGCAACATCCGGTCCCGCCAGCGGGACCGGTCGCGCCACCTTTACGTGCAGCTGGATACCGACGGCGACTGCCGCCCGGTGATCGAGCTGTACCGCGACGGAATCGGCTGCGAAGTCTTTTCGCCGTTGGAAGTCGCTTCCGGCTGCGACCCGGTGGAACTGGGGCGGAAGTATCCCGAACTGGTGTTTCAGGGCGGCTTCGACAAGCGGATTCTGGCGGCGGGGCGTGACGCGATCGACCGCGAGGTGGACCGGATTTTCCCGGTGATGTACGAGCGCGGCGGCTATGTGCCGACCTGCGACCACGGCGTGCCGTCCGAAGTGAACTGGCGCGACTACCTGCATTTCCGCCGGCGCTGTCTGGAATTCCGGTGACGGAGCCGGCATTCCCGCTTCTTCCGTCTCTTTTTCGGCAATAAATTCCGTTTTGCTCTTGACAAAGCGGCGGGAGTTTGGTATAATTAATAATGTCATACGTATGATTTAATCAGTGGCATTGAATCCCGGGAGATATGGAAATCATGGCGATTACGATGACGGAGCTGGCGCGGCGGCTGAATCTTTCCCAGTCGACGGTTTCGCTGGTGCTGAACAACCGCGACAAGGGGCGGGTGCGGCCGGAGCTGGCGGAACGGGTGCGGCAGGAAGCGGCGGCGACGGGATTCCGGCTGAACCGGGCCGCTTCCGATCTGCGCCGGAGGTGTTCCAACACGATCGGCGTGGCGCTGGCCTATTCCGACAACTTCTACCGGGCGGAGCTGGTGACGACGCTGCACGCCGAGATCGTCCGGCGCGGATACCGGCCGCTCTTCGCATTCTTCAGCAGCGACATGGAGCAGCAGTCCGCGACGAAGCTGCTGCTGGACAACAACCTCGACGCGATCATCACCCTTGAGCCGCAGTGGCTCCCGGATCTGCTCGACCTGCCGGTGGTCAGTTTGTTCCACAGCGACCCGAGATTCGATGCGGTGGTGCAGGATGCGGAGGCCGGCTTGCGCCTGTCGCTGGAGTGCCTCCGGGAGCTGGGGCACCGCCGGATCGGCTGGTACGGCTATGACGAAAGCGACGACCGCTCCCGGCTGCTGCCGCGGCTGGCGCGCGAATACGGGATGGAGCTGCCGGAAACATTTTCGGTGTGCAGCGAAGCGATTTACGAGCTTGTGGACGATCCGGCCTTTTTCGACCCGCTGCGCCGCGCCTCCCGCGCCGAACTTCCGACCGCGCTGCTCTGCCACAACGACACCATCGCGGTGACGCTGATGCGGCGGCTGCACGAGTGCGGACTGCGGATTCCGGATGACCTGAGCCTGATCGGGCACGACGACATCGGCCTGTGCGGACGGCTGGTGCCGACGCTCGCTTCGGTCGGGTACGGCAGCCGGGAGGAGCTGGCCCGAAAGCTGGTGGATCGGGTGCTGAACCGGCTGGCGCACCCGGAGCTGCCCCGCAGTGTCGAAGTGCTGCCGCCGCAGTTGATCCGCCGCGAAAGCATCGGCGCTCCGCGGCATTGAAAAAGAGAAAGGAATCAGATGATGAAACTGCAGGAGTTGGAAGGAGCGCGGCGGCAGCTGGACCGGGTGCCGCCGTCGCCGGAAAACTGGAGCGCGCGCCTGCCGCTGCTGGAACGGCTCGATGCGCTGTTCAGCGAACCGGAGCTGGAGAACGATCCGGTGCTGAACCGGTTCTATCACGAACAATGCCGCCGGGTGATCGCGGAGGTCCGCACCTGGCGCGGGCCCGGCGTCAGGCTGTGGAAGCTGTACAGCTCCGCGATTCTGGTCAAGGATGAAACCGGCCTCGTGACCGGGTTCGACCTGAACGAAGGCTGTACTCCGGCCTGTGAGCGGCGCACCCGGCTGCGGCTCTCGCCGGGGCTGGTGGAGGAGTTCGCCGAACTGGTCGGCCGCATGTTCTACACGCACGGACACCTCGACCACCTCGGGCTGGCGGTCGCCGACGCGCTGCTGATGCGCGGCAAGCCGGTGGTCGCGCCCGGCGACGCGGTGCGGCGCTGGCTGCTGGACGGAGCCGTTCCCGCCGAAGAATTTCAGGCGGAGGGCGTCCGCTGCTATCGCGGAGTACAGCGTATGGCCGACAAGGAGGATGTTCCGAACAGCGCCTATGCGGTCACGTTCCAGCCCGGTGTCACGCTGCTGGTGCGCGGCGACATCTATCACTGGGAGGAGCTGAAGCCGATTTACGACCGGATCGAATCGCAAGGCGTGAAGATCGATGTGATGGCGACCAGCCCGTTCTACCAGAGCGGCCCCGATCCGGTACAGGAGACGTACCGCCGGTTCGGCTGCGGTTTCATTCCGATCCACGAGTGGGAGTTCGGGCACCGGCTGCCGGTCGGCAGGGCGGGACGCGCGACCCAGACTTATGCGGATCTCTACAAAAGCTTCCGCATTCCGGGCGAAGCCGGCAACTGCGCGGTGCTGGCATGGGGAGAATCCGCCGGACTCCATCCAACCGTTTCAACCGACAGGAGAGAAAAGCATGAAAAATTGATTCACACTTATTGAATTGCTGGTTGTTGTTGCAATCATAGCGATTCTGGCAAGTATGCTGCTGCCTGCACTGAACAAGGCGCGGGAGAAAGCGCGGGAGGTCAAGTGCGTTTCCGCGAAAAAACAGTTCATGACGGCACAGATCCTGTACGCGAATGACTATAAATACATGGTGTGTTCGACTCCGACCAATCCGACGACCGGTTATCGGGCCTTCTTTGATATTCTGGTCAAGGGGACCGCCGATTACAATCTCGGCTATCTGCCGCCGGAGATGCTGGTCTGCGCTTCAAACTCCTACAGCAGCCGCATGGAGTTCAACACCAGATTCGATGCGGTGGTCGGAATGCCGCATTTTGATCAGGATTCGGAGCGGAACTACTTCAAGGAAAACGGCTCCGGCGACTGCTTCATCGGCTCGGCTTCCAATCCGATTGCGTCGTTGCTGGTCCCGGAACAGTGCAAGGCGCCGTCCCGGTTCGTGCTTGTGGCGGATTCAACCAATGCAGTGGCAGTCAACAAAGAAGCCGGCAAAGGGGGAAACTGGGCCTTTTACTGCTGCAACAGCAGTACGAGACTGATTCATCTGGCACACGGCGGCCGGAGCGCGGTCGGTTTCGTCGACGGCCGCGCCGGAGTGCTGACCGGAGCGGAACTCTACGCAAATACAGTCAATAAACCGAAGAAGTGTATCGAGGCCGATGGACTTACCATCCGGTCGCTGGAATAACAGTAAGGAGATGCGAAAATGAAAAAACAACTCTTGGCGGCCCTGCTCTTCGGAGGCGTGACGGGGATGTTGTTCGGCCTTGAGCCATTGCTGTTCGACCGGACGCAGTGGAAACCGGTCAACCTGAAACATCCCGGCTCCGAAACAGTGGAGCTCGGAACTGCTCCGCTGGGCGATACCGGCCGCACCGTTCCGGTACTGGCGTGGGGGACGCCGCGCCCGCCGGTAGTCGAACTGGCTTTGCAGGGCAGGACTCCGAAGCTGGAAAAATTCGAACGCGCGGAGTTCATCCTGACCTTGAATGCACCGGAGGCGCTGCCGCTGCGGCGGATCGTGCTGCGGCTGGCGGACCGCTCCGGCGAGACCTTCCAGTTCGCTCCTGACAAGGCGGGCGGTCTGGTACAGGGGAGAAATGAATTGCGCTATACTGTCGATGCGGCTGCCCCGAAGGGAAGCATCTGGGGCGGCGACGGCAATAAAAAGATCGACTGGCCGCTCCGGGTGGCCGGAATCGCGATCGACATGAATCGGGAGACGCCCGGCGACAGGCGGATTCTGCTTGATTCGCTGGAGTGCCGTCCCTCCGGCGAACACGCCGCGATTTCGCTGCGGATCGGGCACCGGCTGAATCTGCTGCTGCCGGAGCGGAAAACACCGCCGGAACTGGTGATCCGCAACACGGGCCTGGAGCCGCTGGAACTGACCGGGACTTTGACCATTTCCGACGCGGGCGACGGCATCCGCACGGAACCGGTCTCCTGCAGGATAGCCCCGGGCGGCGAGGCGATGCTGCCGCTGCCGGGCGATTACATGCAACAGGGCTGGTGGAAGGTCGATTACCGGCTCAAGGGCGCTTCCGGCAAAGAGCTTGCCGGTTCGCACCGCTTCGCGCGGATGAATCCGGCCGGGCCGACGCCGGAACGGGCGCAGGAGTTCCTGTTCGGCCTCTGCGGCCATCCCGAACGGTTCTCGCCGGAAGAGGCCGAGCTGGAAGCGCTGGCGGCCGGGCTGTGCGGTGCGAAGATCCTGCGGATGGATTTCGCGTGGGGCCGGATTCAGCCGCAGCGCGACCGGTGGAACTTTTCCGTCTACGACCGGCTGGTGGATGTGTTCGGCCGCAACGGCGTGGAGCTGCAATGCCTGCTCGGCTACAGCGTGCCGTGGGCGGTGCCGGCCAGTTATAAGCCGAAGAATCCGGAGGTCAAAGGGCGTCCCGGCCTGCCGGATTACGATGACTTCGCGAAGTTCGCCGGAACCGTCGCGGACCGCTACAAAGACCGGATCAGATATTTTGAAATCTGGAACGAACCCGACCTCATAGGCTTCGCCAACTTCTCCGCCGAATCCTATATGGAGCTGCTGCGGCGCGGTTACGGCGCAGTCAAAAAAGCCGCCCCGGAGGCGAAAGTGATGAATGGCGGCATCGCCGCCGTGCATACCAACAACAGCGGCCGCCCGAACCACAACAACGGACTGTTCGAGCTGCTGCTGGCGGATGGCGGAAAGCATTTCGACCTCTTTGCATTTCACGGACACGGCGCATTCAAGCCCTATGTCGGCCAGCTTCGGGAGTTGTGCAAATACGGCCTGACCGGTCCCGGCGCGCCCCGGCCGTGGTACTCCAACGAAACCGCGGAAAGTTCCGCCGCGATCGGCGAACGCAAACAGGCCGCCAGCGTATTCAAGAAGCTGCTGTACGCGTGGGCCAACGGCGCGATGGGCTACAACTGGTATCTGCTGCGCGAAAAGAGTTACTATCCGCTCGGTCACCACGAACGCCACTTCGGGCTGATCACCGCCGAATTCGAGCCGAAACCGGCTTATGTGACCTACAATATGCTCGCGAATACCTACAAAGGCGGGAAGTTCCTGCGGACGGTCGACCTCGCCCCCGGCGTCTACGGCTGCCTGTTTGAAAATCCAGCCGGACAGGGGCTGCTCGCGTTGTGGAATGAGGGCACGACGCGGACGGTGCTGCTCGCCGGTCTTCCCGCCGGAACCACCCGGATCGACCTTTTCGGCAACGAACAGCCGCTGCCGGTGCGGGACGGGATGGCTTATCTCAGGATTTCGGAACAGCCCTTCACGCTCCGGATGCCGGAGGTTCCGGAGGAAAAAATCCGGATCGGCGGCGAGGTATTGACCGGCAGGCTGCCGCAGCAGCTGGCGGTGCCGTCCGGCGGAACCGGCGAACTGGCGCTGCAGCTCGCCAATCCGCTGTCGCGGCCGCTGGCGCTGGAAATACGCGCGGCCGCGCCGGAACACCTCACCGTGGCTCCGGCGGCCCATGCCGTCACGCTTCCCGCCAAAGGAGACGCAACGGTGCGGCTTCGCCTGACGGCGGACCGGGAATTCAAGGCGACTCCGACCGCTCCGGCGCTGTTCCGTTTTTCGGTCACTCCCGCCGGTCTGTCCCCTGAAACGATTACATTACCGGTGGTGAACCGGCTTCCCGAAGGAGAACCGCTGTTCCGGCTGGGGAAAGCGGAGCAGTACCACTCCTTCGTCGAAAGCGCCCCCGGCAACGAACCGCTGTATTGGAAGGGGCCGGAGGACCTCGGCGCGAACGTGTTTCTGTCTTGTGAGGGAAAGCATCTGCTGCTTCGCGCGGAGGTGCGCGACGACGTGCATGTGCAGCCGTACCGGGGAAGCGATGTGTGGCAGGGCGACGGCATCCAGTTCGCGCTGCGGCTGCCGGGACAGGATAAGCTCTGGAAGTTCGGCCTGACCCGGCTCGCCGACGGCAGGCCGGAGGTGTATTGCTGGAGCCGTCCCACTGGTTTCTCCGGCACGGTTTCGTCGATCCGGCTTGAAACCGCCCGCGACGAAGTGAAAAAGACGACCGTCTACCGGGCCGAAATTCCATTCCACGCCATCGGGATGACGCCGGAAAACGCGGCGAACGGCTTCCGCTTCAACCTGATCGTCAACGACAACGACGGCAATTTGCGTGAGGGCTTCCTCGCCGCGGCTCCCGGCCTCGGCGTCGGAGACGACGAAGCGGCCTGGCCGATCGTGAATCTGCGCTGAACTTCAAGCGGCCGTTCCGATATTCGCGCCCCTTTGCAAAGGAGCGCGCTTTTTTTGCCGACTGATCGGAAATGTTTCGGATTATTTGATCGATCCCGCCGATTTTCCAAAGGGGAAAGGTTGATTTTCAATAAGAAAAGATTATTTTATAAATATGATTTATGAATGGTGAAACGGAGGAGTCAGGTCATGCGGATAACCGGAACGTCGCCGATGGTCAAGGAGTGCAACGTGAACCTCGTGAAGTGGTTCCTGCTGGATCACGGCGCCGCGACCAAACCGGAAATCGCGCAGCTGACCGGAATCAGCCTGATGACGGTCGGCAAGATCGTCAATGAAATGTGCGAGCAGGGCGCCTTGATCCGGCTGGGGACGCAGGAGTCGGCGCTCGGCCGCAAAGCGGAGCAGTTCGCGGTGAATCCGGCGTTCGGCAGTTCGGTCGGCATGCGTTTTCTGGTGGACCGGATCGACGTGGTGGGCGCGGACCTGCTCGGCGAAGTCAAGTTCCAGCACACCTTCCCGATGCCGGAGGGATACGGATTCGACCGGCTCGTGGAGATCCGCGATTTCTGCCGCCAGCGGCTGCCGAAGATTCAGGCGGTGGCGGTGGGCTTTCCGGCTCCGGTGTTCGAAGGGCGGCTGCACAGCGGGCACCTGCTCCAGTTCAAGGATGTGGATGTCCAGCATGGGTTGGACGAGGTGTGGGAGCAGCCGGTCCTGATCGGCCGCGATCTGAACATCACTTCGATCGGATTCGCGCGCGGCAATCTCGCGCCGGTGTCGGGCGACCTGCCGAAGGTGCAGGACCTGGCCTATATGCTGCTGTCGGAGGCCGGTTACGGAGCCGGTTTCCTGTCGGGCGGCCGGGTGGTCCGCGGGTTCTCCTATTTCGCCGGGGAGATCGGGCGGCTGCCGCTGGCCAACGGCGAATACCTGCGGCAGTTCATCGACTCCGGAGTCAGCGACGACGAATATGTGCGCGTGATCAGCCAGATGGTAGCCGCGGTCACCTGTGTGGTGAATCCGGCGATGGTGGTGTTTACCGGTGATTCGGTGCGCCCCGCCCTGCTGGAGCGGATCGAAGAGCGGCTCCGGGAACGGGTTTCGTTCAACTGGGAAGGACAGCGCAACGTCTGCCCCGAACTGATTTATGAAGAGGACATCTGGCCGAGCTATCGGGCCGGACTGGTATATCTCGCGACCCGGCAGATTCATTCCGGGGTCTGCATGGTCGAGGAGAGTTTTTAAAAATATTCTTGGGCCGGATTCTCGTCGGGGGGACCGGGAGAAACCGGAGTGTACGCTTTCGTGCCGGTGAAAGCATGGACACAAACAAAAACAGGCAACATCATGAAAAAAAGTCTCTGGAATTTTTTTCTGACCGCCGCTTATGTGAATAAGGGCGGCAGCAGCTTCACGATGTTCGGCTTTTGAGCCGAAGCGTGAATGTCGGCAATACGGCCCGGTCGTTGATCCGACCGGGCCGTTCCTTTTCCGGGCTCAGCGCCCAAGCGCCCTCCCCTCGCCCGGAATCACTCCGAAAAAGTGACTTTGCCGATCGCCAGTTCTCCGGCTCCGCTGCCCGCGGGATAATCCACCGAGAAACCGATCAGGCGAACCGGGAAATCGAGCTGGTGATTCTTATCGCCGCCCCAGTGCCCCACCTTCCGGGCATCAGCCGGATTGATCCGGAGCGCGACGACATTCCAGCCGGGCTTGAGTCCGGTGATCGGAAGCGGATACTGGAAGGTCTCTCCCGACTTGTCCGCAAGACGAAGATTGACCCGGCCCACCTTGCCGCTTTCCGGAATCATCAATTCCACCTCGAACCTGCCGCTCACAAACTCCGGAAGCACCGGGAGCTGGGGAGCAAAGGAAAATTCCAACCATTTTGCCGCCGCCGCGTCCCATTTCACCTGATACGCAGACTTCTCCTCCACCGTCGTCACCTCCGCCGACTGCTGCCGCTTCGCGCCGTCATGAATCCGCACTTTGGCAACGGCGGGATCGACGATCAGCTTGCCAATTTTCACCTCCGGCAACAGTTCGGCCTTGCCGAGCCAAAGCTTTCCGTTGCCGTCCTTACGGTTGAAATCGACCGACATTCCGGTCACGCGGGCGGGAAAATCGATCTTCTTATTCTTATTGCCGCCCCAGCTGCCGCCCGCCGAAGTCGGCGTAAGGGTTGCTTCCAGCGTCTGGCGGCCGGGCTTCAGCTCCTTGACCGGCAGCGGATATTGCAGCGTTTCGCCGGTAGAATCGGTAATACGCAGATTCAGCTTGCCGACTGCCGTGTTTTCCGGCCAGTAGAGGTCGAGCTTCAGGACGGCGCTGTCGAACTCCGGCAGGTTCACCGGCTTGTCCACCGTGAATTCCAGATAGTTGGCGACAGAGTTGTTCCAGGTCAATGCGAGCATTGGCGTCCCGTCCGGAGCCTGGCCGGGAGCCACGGACTGCTGTCGGAGCTCAGACTGGTTGACGCGCGTTTTCTGCGCGGAATCCAGAACGGGAAGCGCCATGCCGACGGAGGGAAGCAGCAAAGCTGCAAACAGAAGTGAACGGTTCATTTCAGAAACTCCTTTCCATGTTTTCGGGGTACACCGGCAATATAGCGCCGCAAAGGAGTTCCGTCAAGAAACAGGCGCGAAAAAACGCCGTATCGCGATTTTCACGATACGGCGCTGAAGATATTGCCGGAAAGCCCTTACAGAGCCTTGAGCATGTTGAGCAGCACACCCGCGGCGACCGCCGAACCGATCACGCCGGCCACGTTCGGCCCCATCGCGTGCATCAGCAGGAAGTTCTGCGGGTTGGCCTCAAGACCGACCTTGTTGGCCACGCGGGCCGCCATCGGCACCGCGGAGACGCCCGCCGCACCGATCAGCGGATTGATCTTCTCCTTGCTGAACAGATTCATGATCTTCGCAAAGATCACGCCGCCGGCAGTACCGATGCTGAACGCGATCGCGCCGAGCACCAGAATACCGAGGGTCTGCAGCGACAGGAACTGGTCCGCCGACAGTTTGGAGCCGACCGCCAGGCCGAGGAAGATGGTCACGATGTTGATCAGCGCATTCTGGGCAGTCTGGTTCAGACGCTCGACCACGCCGCACTCACGCATCAGGTTGCCGAACATCAGCATACCGATCAGCGGAGCCGCATCGGGCAGCAGGAACGCGCACAGCAGCGTAATCAGCAGCGGGAAGCAGATCTTCTCCAGCTTGCCGACATGACGGAGCTGGTTCATCTTGATCTTGCGTTCTTCCAGCGTGGTGCACATCTTCATGATCGGCGGCTGGATGATCGGCACCAAAGCCATGTAGCTGTAAGCCGCCACCGCCACCGCGCCGAGCAGTTTCGGCGACAGTTTGCTGGTCAGGTAGATGGAGGTCGGGCCGTCGGCGCCGCCGATGATACCGATGCTCGCCGCTTCCTTGAAGTGGAAGTCGATCCCCGGAATCACCATGGTCAGCAGCAGCGCGCCGAGCAGCGCGGTGAAGATGCCGAGCTGGGCCGCGCCGCCGAGCAGCGCCGTTTTCGGATTCGCGAGCAGCGGTCCGAAGTCGGTCATCGCGCCGACGCCCATGAAGATCAGCAGCGGGAACACGCCGGATTCAATGCCGACGTTGTAGATCATGCCCTGAATGCCGTCCGGACCGGAGATGCCGGCCAGCGGAATGTTCGCAAGCAGCGCGCCGAAACCGATCGGCAGCAGCAGCAGCGGCTCGAACTCCTTCACGATCGCCAGATAGATCAGCACCAACGCGACGAACATCATCAGCAGCCGGCCGAGACCGAGAATCCAGGTCTGGCTGAAATTGCTGGTGGTCTGGTTGATCAGGTCGTAGATGCCAGTGCTCTGCCACAGTCCCCTGAGGCCTTCGCCCCAGCCCGGCAGCGTACCGGATTCGACGGTCGCGTTGTTCTGGGAGTCATGGACAATCTCGGTCGGCAGAAAGCAGCCGAGCACCATGCCCTGTTCCAGCGTCGCCGCATTGACCAGCCCCGGATTCAGCTTCACAACCTTCACCGCATCGGTGATCTTCAGCTTGCCCTTGCTGCGTCCCCCGGGCAGGATGGTCATGGATTCGCGGCCCGGCAGCAGTTTCTGCTTTTCCGCGATGTTCAGCGAGTAGACGGTCGCCGGCTTTTCCCAGATATAGACGAGATATTTGGCGCCGTCGACGTCTTCATACCATGCGAACAATTCGTCGCTGGCGACCTTGTCCAGCTTGGCGGAGGGCGGCAGAACCAGCCCGGACGCTTTCGCCGCCGCGGTCTTGAGCGCGGCCACAGCCGGTTCGGCATTGGCCGGCACCGTCACCTGCGGCTCCGTCGCAGCCATCACCATGCCCGACAGGAGCACGGCACAGGCCGCAAAGAAGAGTTTGAACTTCTGCATTGTCTTACTTCTCCTCGATCATCGCGAGGGTGTCGCCGGCGGCCACGACCTGGCTGGCGGAGACGTTGATTTCGCGAACGATACCGGCCTTGGCGGCCTTGATTTCGGTTTCCATCTTCATCGCTTCGATCACCAGCACCACGTCGCCTTCCGCGACTTCGGTGCCGACCTCGGCGACGACCTTGACCACGGTGCCCGGAAGCGGAGCGGCCAGCGGAGTCAGCGCGCCGTTGCCCGCCGGAGCGGCGGCCGCGACCGGAACGGCCGCGCCTTCGGCGACCTTGACCGTGAAGCTCTTGCCGTTGACGGTTGCGGTGTAGGCGTCGCCGGCGGCGTTGAGCTGGACCGCGACGGCCTTGCCGTCGATGGTGGCGGTATAAGCGCCGCCCTTGGCGTCGGCCTTCTTCGCCGGAGCCGCTTCCTTGTAGCGGATGCCCATCGGGCGGTCGCCCTTCAGGAAGTTCAGGCCCTTGTCGCCGCAGGCCGCGACGATGAAGATATTCTCATCAGTGACCGGGAGACCGGCCTTTTCGAGAAGTTCGGTGTTGTATTTGACGCCGAGCTGCGGATTGGCGTCGTTGATTTCGACCACGGACTTGGTGGTCGGCTCAAGGCCGAGCTGCTCCTGCGCCCACTTCACGACGGTCGGATCCGGCGGAACCGGGGTCTTGCCGAAGTAGCCGAGCACCATCTTGCCGTAGCCCTTCGGATCCATCTTCCAGGAACCGTCGGCATTCTTGCCCTGCACCGCGTTGCGGAACGCCTGCTGGAAGTAGAACTGAGAAACCGGGGTCACGGAGGTGCCGAAACCGCCCTTGGCGACCACTTCGCGCATCTCGTCGATGCAGGCGTCGTACTTGTCGAGGCAGTTGTTGTCGCGCATCATCTGGGTGTTCGCGGTCAGCGCGCCGCCCGGCATCGGGCTGAAGATGATCTTCGGGGAAACCTGCATGGATTCCGGCGGCATGAAATACTTGTCCATGCACTTTTCAAAGATCTTCTCGACTTCGAGGATCTTCTCCGGATCGATGTCGAGGGTGTATTCGGTGCCGCGCAGACGCTGGTACATCACCAGGATGTCCGCTTCGCAGGTGCCGCCCGAAAGCGGGCTCATCGCGAGGTCGATCACATCCGCGCCGGCTTCGATCGCCGCCATGTTGCAGCTGACCGCCATGCCCGCGGTGTCATGGGTGTGGAACTGGATTTCCTTGTCGCTGCCGAGCATCGCGCGGGCCTGCTTGATCGTATCGTAGACGGTCTGCGGAGTCGAGGTGCCGGAGGCATCCTTGAACGCGAGGCTGTCGAACGGGATGCCGCTGTCGAGGATCTCCTGCAGGCGGTCCGTGTAGAATTTCGGGGTGTGCGCGTAGGCTTCCTTGAGGTTCGGGGCCAGCCCCATCATCGTGACGGTGATCTGATGCTTCAGGCCGTGTTTGGCGATCGCCCGGCCGGAGACGTCGAGGTTGCGCACGTCATTGAGCGCGTCGAAGTTGCGGATCGTGGTGATGCCGTGCTTCTTGAAGAGCTTGGCGTGCAGGTCGATGATGTCGCTGGACTGGCTGGAGAGGCCGACCACGTTCACGCCGCGGGCGAGAGTCTGCAAATTCACATCCGGACCGACGGTCTTGCGCCACAGGTCCATCATTTCGAACGCATCTTCCTGGCAGTAGAAATAGAGCGCCTGGAAACGGGCGCCGCCGCCGATTTCGATATGGTTGATGCCGGCTTTCACCGCCGCTTCCAGAGCGGGCAGGAAATCTTCGGTTTTGACGCGGGCGCCGAGGCAGGACTGGAAGCCGTCGCGAAACGAGCAATCCATGAATTTGATTTTCTTCATCTTAGACAGTCTCTTCTATATGGTTGGATTAAACTTGAGGCAAATTATTTGTTGCGAACCATCTCCACAGCCGCCGCGGCGATCGCCGCCAGCTGTGCGTCATCCCCGCCGGCTGCCGCCTTCGGCTTGGCCGGAGCCTTCGGAGCCGGCTCGAAAGCGGCGGCGAAGGGGGCGAGGATTTTCTGCATCAGATTCATTGCGATGATCATCACCACGAGGAAGACGAATACCATCCCCATGCCGAAGACCAACAGTTTGAGTCCGCCCAGAATCAACTCTGCGTTGCTCATAACGTTTCCCTTTTTTGTTGTTGGTAACTCAGGACTTCTGTTTACTTACGTTTGTTCCGAACGCGTTCCCAGTCCACCGAGGCGCGGTCGATTTTGACATCTCCGCAGGTGAAAACCCGAAGCGCTCCCGCCTCCTCCAGCACCATCCCGCCATCCGGCAGGATATCACGGAAGATCCCGGTGTGACTTTTCCCCTGCGGATCGGTCACCGAGATCGTTTCACCCACCAGCCGGTTCTCGCTTTTCCACTCAAAAAGAAGCCCGGCCGCACATTTTGGATAAGTAATATAATATCGAATCAGGATTTCTGCCAGTTTTTTCAGTAAAATTTCGACGTTAAATTCATTTTTCGTTGCAAAAAGCAAGGATGTCGCCGGCTGATCGATGGTTTCGAGCAATGAACCGGGCAGATTCACGTTGATGCCGATCCCGGAAACAACCCCGGTCACGTGCCCCTGCTCGATCCGGGCGCTCTCACTGAGGATTCCGGCGATCTTGCGCTCCTCCACGTAGACGTCGTTCGGCCATTTCAGAAAGGCGTTGATGCCGGGAGCCGCTTCCCGCAGACAGTTGAGCGCGCCGACTCCCAGCAGCGCCCCGGCGTGAAATCCGTCGACCAGGCGCTTCATCACCATCGTGCACAAAATGCAGCTTCCGAGCGGAGCGTTCCAGCGCCGCCCCCGGCGGCCGCGCCCGGCGGTCTGGCTGCGGGCCGCGACGATCGCGCCGTCGGGCAGTTCATCGAAGTGGTTCCGCGCGTAGGTGTTGGTCGAATCGACCTCATCCAACATCAGAATATAAGGTTCCGGCATGGAGTGCCTCACTCGTTTCAAAGGTTATAAAAAAGCCGCCGTGAAAACGGCGGCAACAGAAAACCGAACGGACAATCCCGTTACACGCGGCTGTCCCCGGCGATCTCCTTGTTCTGGAAGATCGCGACGGCCCACATCGAGCAGACCGATACGTAAATCACCATATAAATGGCGGCATTGATCACGTAGCTGTCGGGGATCGGCCGGTTCACCGCGACCGCGTCCGCCAGCCAGAAGTACTGCCAGTTCGGCAGAATCGCATACAGCGCGCCGAAAACCAGATTCAGCGCATCCGAATCGGTCTGGCGCTGGAACAGATAGCTGGAAATCAGCCCGAGGAAGAACACCACCGAGCAGACGCACAGATTTGCGACGATATCCAGCCGGGTCGCGAACACCACCGCCAGCGTCGACATCGCGATCACCGCAAAGTTGATCAGGATCAGCGCCTTTCCGAGATCGGCCAGCGCCAGCGTCGGCTCCGGCTTCGCCATCAGGCAGTAGACCGCAAACACCGGAACCAGCAGCGTCAGCGCGTAGCTGGCGATTTCAGAGAACGAACTGCCCTTCCAGAAGTTCGCGACCATGCCGACCACGCATCCGGCCGCCAGCAGCGCGAGATAGATGTAGTAGATTCCCATATCCATCCGGAACTGGTCGGTCGCGACATAGACCGAAATCACCGCGGCGAAATTGCAGACGGCGGCGAACAGCGTCACCGCCAGCGCGATCCCGATGATCTTGCCGAGCACGAACGTCCAGCGGTACACCGGTTTGGAGAGCAGCAGCAGCACGGTGCCGTTGCGCATCTCGCGCGCCACCGTGTGGCTGGCGCAGAGCACCCCGGCGACCAGGCCGAAGATCAGGCTGGTCGCCATCGAACTGTCGACCACCAGCTTCAGTTGTTCGGAAAAAACGAAAAGGGCGGCCGACGGATAGTGTCCGATCAGCACCAGCGCCGCGAACAGCATCAGAAAAAAGATGGGTTCACGCACCGATTCCTTAAAGGTATTGCTCGTGATTTTGAAGAAATTGAACATCGGCCCTCTCCGGTTTCGCCGGCTTACTTTTCAGCGGGAACTTCTTCCACCGGAGCCGCTTCGACCACGTCATCGGCGGCGGGGGCGGCTTCCACGGCGAAATCCTCCGGAGCCTGCTCCTCCATCACCTCTTTGGCCGGCATCTGCTGCTTCGGCTTGCTGATCGGGCGGTAGATTTTGCCCTTGTCGAGCATGGTTTCACGCAGTTTGCGGTAGTTGCGGTCGAGGTTGCTCAGGTGCAGCAGGTCGGTCAGTTCTTCAGCGGAGCGGTTCCAATCGACCGAATCCACCCGGATCACCGGAATCGTGCGGTCGAGCATCGCGATATATTTCGGCTGCACATACGCGTCGTTGCCCAGCACGATGATCCGCCGCGGATTCAGGAAACGGACGAAATCGTTGAACTTATCCTCCCGGATCTGCAGCGAATTGCTCTTCGGCGGGCAGAAGATGATCCGGGTATCGCCGGAATCCTGCGGCGGCAGCAGCAGATAGGGCTGACGGCTCTCATACTGGATCAGTTCAGCCAGCAGCCGGGGACTTTTATAGTTACCGGTAATCACCAGGGTCTGCACCTCGCGTTTCGGACCGTTGGCAAACCACGGCACCGCCGCAAACGTCGCGGACGTGAACACCACCGCCAGCAGCAGGAGAACGAACTTCACCGGTTTCAAACTACGCATTTTCTGCACCTCGCACTCTTCTTATCATTGAATTTATCAGGGAATTCCATACAACTGTAATTAAATATAACCGTATTCAAAGCAATTGCAAAGGAATTTTTCCGCTTTTTGTTTTTTCTTTTATCACCGGCACAGCCGAATCATCAATTTCACGGACAAAACGTCCCACCTATTAATATAAAGAGAAAGAAGCCATGCCACATAAAACCATACCAAACACCGGCACCTTACCAGTGCGGAGTATCACCGATAGACAATAACCCGGTTTTGAGATTTTTGCATAGCAAAAATCTCAAAACCGTACCCGGCGCCGGCACCTTGCCGGTCGGGGGGGACCGGGGGGGGCGAAGCGCCACCGGCCGCCGGAGGCATCCCCTCCCCCGCGTCAGCGATGACGGGCGGCGTAGTGGAGCGAATCGCCGGATTCGGCCCAGCGGATGGTTTCGCCGATCGACGCGATCCGGCGCGACAGGTTGTCGCGGCTCTCCGCCGAACTCTCCTCCAGCGCGGGCTTGCCTTCGTAGAGCTGGTAGCCTTTGCGGTAACCGGTTTCAGTGATGTTGGGCATCACCACATTGCCTCCGGCGAGAAGTCCGAGTTCGCGCCCGTCGTCGCCCAGCGCCTGCAGCGCGGTGGTCGATGCGATGTTCACATCCCGGAGCAGCAGCCGGGTGCAGGCGATCATGCGCAGGCCGGCTTCCAGCTGACGCCTCCGGTATTCCTCCGTAACTTCAATGCCGTGACCGAGCGGCGTGTCGGCGTGCGGAATGTAGGGTCCCATGCCGATCATGTCGAGATCGAACTCTTCGAAAAAGCGCAGATCGTGCACCAGATCGTCCACGGTCTGGCCCGGCAGGCCGATCATCACGCCGGAGCCGACCTGATAGTCGAGCTTCCTCAGGGAACGCAGGCACTCCAGCCGGGCGTTGAAATCGTGATCCGCCGGATGGAGCCTGCGATACAGTTCCGGGTTGGAGGCTTCGATGCGCAGCAGATAGCGGGTCGCCCCCGCGTTCCGCCAACGCTCGTAGACTTCGGGCGACTGCTCGCCGCAGCTCAACGTGACGCCAAGCCCGCCACCGGTCGCGGCGGAGATGCGTTTCAGCACGCTTTCGATGAATGCGGCGAATTCCGGCGATTCGATTTCGCCGGACTGCATCACGATCGAACCGAATTTCTGTTCATAAGCCCAGACCGCGGTTGCGACGATCTCGTCGGCGTCGATCCGGTAGCGCTTCACCAGATGGTTGCCGCGCCGGATGCCGCAGTAAAAACAGTTTTTCGCGCAGATGTTGCTGACTTCGATCAGCCCGCGGATGCTGACCCGGGGCCCGATATATTGCAGTTTGACCCGGTAGGCGCGGTCATACAGCTCACGCAGCGCGGCCGGATCGGTTAAGGAAAGCAGCTCTTTCAGCTCAAGATCGGTCATGGATTCTCCTGCTCCCGGAAATATAAAACCAAAATAGTCGGAATTTATATAATATGCCGCTTTTATTTTAAAATTCAAGCTGTATATTAGAAAGCTGTCCACAAAATAGCGAGGTGTCCTTTGAAGATCAACTTCAATGAAAACGAATACGAAACCGAAGCCGGAACCACGCTGGCCGCACTCCTTGCGGCGCAGAAAGTGAACACGGCGCGGCTGATCCTGGAATACAACGGCGATGTGCTCGACCCGGCGGCGGAGCTTTCCGGCATCGTGCTGAATGAGGGCGACCGGATCAACGCGTTTTCGCTGGTGGCGGGAGGCTGAGCGGCGGCATGGCGTTCAATCCCTATCTCGGCGCGGCGGAACGCGCCCGGATCGAAGCCGCCCGGGTCGGCGTGGCCGGAGCGGGCGGGCTGGGATCGAACTGCCTCGCCCACCTGGTCCGCTGCGGCGTGCGCCGCTTTGTGATCGCCGACTTCGATACGGTTTCGGAAAGCAATCTGAACCGGCAGTTCTTCTTCGCCGACCAGCTCGGCATGCCCAAGGTCGAAGCCGTCGCCGCCAACCTCCGGCGGATCAATCCGGCCCTCGAACTGGAACTGCACCCGGAACGGGTCACGGCGGAAAACGCGGTCCGCCGGTTCGGCAGCTGCGACGTGACTGTCGAAGCCTTCGACGACCCCGACGCGAAAACCATGCTGATCCGTGCGCTGCTTCCCCTCGGCAGGCCGGTGGTGGCCGCCAGCGGCATCGCCGGCTGGGGCCGGAGCAATGCGATGCGCGTGCAGAGGATCGGGAAACAACTTTACATGGCCGGCGACCGTGCGACCGGCATTTCGGAAGAAACTCCGCCGTACTCCCCGAGAGTGGGAATTGCGGCGGCTCAACAGGCCAATACGGTGATGGCATTGATTTTAGGAGTGGAAATATGAGTTCCAGACTGCATCCGGCAATTGAAAACGCCTACAAGGTTCTCGACGGCGGAACCCTGACCCGCGACGAGGCGCTCGCGCTGACCGAAGTGGACGGCCCCGATATCCTCGACCTCGTGTCGCTGGCGAACAAGGTCCGCCTCAAGTTCGCCGATCCGATCGTGCCCTGCTCGATCATCAACGCGAAATCGGGGCGCTGTTCCCAGAACTGCCGCTTCTGCTCCCAGAGCGGACACCACAACACCGGCATCGAGGAGTATCCGCTGCTGACTCCCGAAGAAACGCTGAAAGCCGCCCGCGAAATCTACGACGCCGGAATCCGCACCTTCGGCTACGTGACCAGCGGCTACGGCTACTTCAAGCCGGACGAGGAGTTCCGGACCATTCTCGACACCCTCGATCTGCTGCACAGGGAGCTGCCGGATCTGAAGGTGTGCGTCTCCATCGGCATCCTGTCGGAGGAGACCGCAAAGCTGCTCGCCGAACACCACGCCTACCGCTACAATATGAATATCCAGACCGCACCGGGACGGTACAAAGAGCTGATCGCCGACACTCACACCATCGAGGATAAAATTCAGACGATCAGATATCTGCAGAAATACGGCGTCACCAACTGCACCGGCGGCATCATCGGCGTCGGCGAAAGCTGGGAGGACCGCGTGGACATGGCGCTGGCGATCCGCGAACTGGACGTGGAGGGGACTCCGCTCAACATCCTGCTGCCGATCCCCGGCACCCCGCTCGAACACAACCGGCGCGTGACGCCGGCGGAGGCGGCGAAGACCTTCGCGATCTTCCGGCTGATCAACCCGGCCAAGATGCTGAAGCTGACCGCCGGGCGCGAAACCTCGATGAAGGATTTCCAGGGTCTGCTGATGCTGAGCGGCGCGAACAGCCTGATGACCGGCGGCTACCTGACCACCCGGGGGCGCAGCATCGCGGACGACGAGGCGTTCATCGACGCCTTGAACACCTTCGCGGGCGCTCCATGCTGAACCTTTCGACCAAGTCGCGCTACGGGCTGCGGATCCTGCTCCAGCTGGCGCAGTGCCGCGGTTCGGGGCGCTCCTGCAAGGTGCGCGAACTCGCGGAGCAGCAGAGCATTTCGGACGCCTATGTCGAACAGATCATGATCGCGCTCAAAGGCAGCGGGCTCGTCCTTTCCGCCCGGGGCCGCAACGGCGGCTATCTGCTCGGCAGGGTTCCTGCCGACATCACAGTGCTGGATGTGATCGAGCTGTTTGAAGGGCGGATCGATCTGGTCGGCTGCACCGGGCCGGAACAGCGGTGCGCCCGGATCGCGGGCTGCCTTTCGCGCACTGTCTGGCAGCGGCTTTCGGAGGCGTTCCGCCGTGAAGCCGCGGCGATCACGCTGGCCGACATCCTCAACTCCCCGCCGGCCTGCGTTTCGGAATACTCCATTTGAATCAGAACCGGAAACTGAACGACTCCGTCTCCGTCCGGCCCGGCCGGCTGTAACTCACGACGACCCGCTCCGGCTCCGTCGCCAGCCGCAGCTCCGAAACCTGAATGGAGCCGGGCAGCTTGACCGTTTTGACCGGCAGTCCGTCGCGCCAGATTACCAGCAGCAGATATTCGGGAGCGGCGATTCCCGGCACCGCGCGGATCACCGCGGCCTTCTTCGTGCCGGATTCGGTGCAGAGTCCCGGCAGCAGCCAGTAGCGGACCGCCTCGGCATTCGAGCGCCGGATCAGCGCCGTCCCTTCCTCCAGTTTCACGGCGGGCTCCCCGCCGCCCGGATAAAATTCATCGGAAAAGTTCTGTCCGGCAAGCGACAGGAACAGCTTCTTCCCGGCCGGAGAAAGCCGCAGGAAATCGATCCGGTTCCGCACCAGTGCTCCGATCGCCTGTGCGTTCTCCATCGGCGTCACCGAGCCGCCGGTGTAATTCGCCGACTCCGTCAACACCCGGTCGTAGAGCTTCTGCCATGCGGCTTCATCGGCCAACGCATCGTACAGCGCCTCCGCCGGCAGCCTTTCCAGATAATTCACGGTGAAGTCGTACAGCTCCGCCTGCCGCAGCGCGGTCGCGGCGACACCCAGCCCGGCCATTTCGCCCGGCGAGCGGGAGGCCTGAAGCTTTTCATCCAGAAACGCGGCGCCGCGGCGGCAGGCGGCTTCGTCGAAGTAACGCCTGACCTTGGTGGACACCGGCCCGTCCGGCATCTCCCGTTTATTTCCGCCGAACGCCACGGCTCCGGCCAGAAATCCGGCGGCCACGGAAACCGCCGCAACGGAAACCAGAATTCCGGTCTGCATCTTCTCCATCGGCTGACACTCCTTTGCGCATATTTGTCGTGTTATAAAGTACGTTTCCCCACCGCAAAGTTCAAGCCCGGAACGGATTGTTTCCATTTGAAATTGGACAAAACCGCATTTCCGGCTTATATTGGCATAAACCCTAATTCAACCGGAGCAGCATTATGAAAAAAGTATTCGATAACGTACTTGAATTGATCGGGCATACCCCCCTCGTCAGGATCAACAGACTCAACCGCGGCGGCGCCGAAGTCCTCGTCAAGGTGGAATCCCGCAATCCCGGCGCCAGCGTGAAGGACCGGATCGGCGTTGCGATGATCGAGGATGCCGAACAGCGCGGCGTGCTGAAGCCCGGCGCGCTGATCATCGAGCCGACCAGCGGCAACACCGGCATCGGCCTAGCCATCGCCGCCGCCGTAAAAGGCTACCGGCTGATCCTGACCATGCCCGAAACCATGAGCATTGAGCGGCGCAAGCTGCTGGCGGCGTTCGGCGCCGAAATCGTGCTGACCGACGGAGCTTCCGGGATGGCGGGCGCGATCGCGAAGGCGGAAGAGCTGCAGAAGGCGAATCCCGGCAGCTTCATCCCGCAGCAGTTCGGCAACCCGGCCAACCCGGCCCGCCACCGCGCGACCACCGCCGTCGAAATCTGGGACGACCTCGACGGCAAGGTTGACGCCTTCGTCGCCGGAGTCGGCACCGGCGGCACCCTCACCGGGGTCGGCGAAGTGCTCAAGGAGCGCAATCCGCACGTGAAAATCTTCGCCGTCGAACCCGACGCCTCCGCCGTGCTCTCCGGGGGCGCGCCGGGGCCGCACAAACTGCAGGGCATCGGCGCCGGTTTCGTACCCGCCGTGCTGAATACGAAGATTATCGACGAAGTCATTCAGGTTTCCGCCGAAAACGCCGGAAATACCGCCCGCGAAGCCGCGAAGCGGGAGGGGCTGTTGATCGGCATCAGTTCGGGAGCCGCGCTGTATGCGGCGCTCGAACTTGCCGGACGCCCCGAATTCAGCGGAAGAACCATCGTCGCGCTGCTGCCGGATTCCGGTGAACGCTACCTCTCCACCTGGCTCTTTTCGGAATAATCCGCGCTTTCTGTTTCCACTGCGACGGGCCGGCTTTCTTTCCCAATCAAAGCCGGCCCGTTTTTTTATCGATGGATTCCACGGAAAAAAACGATAATTTTTTCCGGAACGGGTATTGACATTTCGATTCAAATGCCGTATAATATGTGTAGACCAATTATTAAAAAAATAGCAATCCCAATACAACGCTTTCACCATGTCCAAAAGCGAACACCTGAAACAAAAGTTGCTCGAACTGATCCGGCAGAGCGCGCCGGGCACCCGGCTGCCTACGGAGCGCGAGTTGTGCGAACAGTACGGCTTCGCGCGCAGCACGGTCAACAAAGTGATCGTCGAGCTGGAACGCGAATCCTATGTCCGGCGGCGGATCGGCAGCGGCACTTATGTGATGCCCCGCGACACCGCGATCCGGTACTCGGACGATCCGGCCGGAGCGACCGGACGTTTTTCGGGTGAAATCATCATCGTCTATCCCAACTTCTTCGGAACGCAGCTGTGGGAGATGGTCGATCAGGCCGAAGAACTGGCGTTGAAACACAATATCAAACTGACCCCGGTAAAACTGCGGCCCCGGACCGATTACTCATTGCTGTTCTCAATGGCGGAAAATTCAACCGGGCTGCTCGGAGTCATCATGATTCCGCCGGGGGAAGGCATTCCGCAAACAGTTTACGAACGGCTGCTGCAAACCGTCCGGCGGGTGGTCGCGGCGGATCAGTTCACCGACTTCAGCCTGCCCGGCCTGTACGGGGTCTGCGGCGACCAGGTCCGGCAGGGGTATCTGCTGATGGATGAGCTGCTGCGGAACGGCCACCGCCGGATCGGCTATGTGGCCAATGAGCCTTTCACACCGAGCCGCAAAGAGCTTCTGAACGGCGTCAAGCAGGCGCTGTACGACCGCCGGCTGCGCTGGAAAGGGATCTGCAAATCCCCGGTTTCCAACGCCTCCTGGCAAAGCTCCATCGATGCGGGTTTCCATGGAACCCTTCCGCTGTTGCGGGAGCACCCGGAACTGACCGCCATCTTCTACGACACGCTTCCCGGCGCCCTCGCGGGGCTGGCGGCGCTGAACCGGCTCGGGCGGCGCTGCCCGGAGGAAATTTCCGTGATCGCGACCTCCAGCTTCTCCGGATGTGAAAACTACACGATTCCCGCGATCACCACCGTCGCATATCCGGCGCGCCCCCTGATCGACAAGGCGTTTGAGATCATTCTCACGCCGGAGAAGGAATTCCCGGAACGCTTTCTCGCCGCTCCGGAACTGCACAGAAGATCCAGTATCGGGAAAGCGATACGATGAAACTTATCCACTTCTTCAACATCAAAGGAACCGGAAAATGATCAAACACACCAATTTTTTCACACTGATCGAATTGCTCGTAGTGATCGCAATCATCGCGATTCTGGCGGCGATGCTGCTGCCGTCGCTGAACAAGGCCCGTTACACCGCCCAGTCCATCGCCTGCGTGAACAACCTCAAGCAGATCGGCACCGGGGTCGCGCTGTACGGCAACAGCGAATATTTCCCGCCGCGCACCAATGCAAGCACGGACCCGGCTTTTCCGTGGTCATGGGATGAATTCATCGTCTCCGCCCTCGGCGGCGACGGCAGCCACGACGCCCGGTTTCGGACGGTCGCCAAATACATGACCTGTCCCGCCGACAAAAACCCCTTTGCCGGCAGCAAGAAAACCCGGGTCAGCTACACCTTCAACTACGGGCGCGGCAATAACGGCACCGCCGTTTACAAAGCGGGACAGGACGTCCCGCGCGAACGGGCGATCCGCCTCGACAGGATCAGCAGCGCCGCTACGGACAGTGGCCGCAACACCTCGAATATGGTCCTGCTCGCCGACCGCCATACGCCGCTGGGCAATGAGTACGGCCAGCAGAATGGAACCAACACCGCCCCGTGGTGGGAGTTCAAGCCGGAGAACGGGCACGACGGCCACGCGGGAGAGCGCAACGTGCTTTTCGTCGGGCTGCATGTGAAGAAACTTCAGGCGCCGACCTTCTTCAATCCTTCGGCCAACCCGCTCCTGCGGGCATCGTTCGACTGGTATCTGGACTGAAACGCGGGAGTTCCGATGAAACGGCATTTTCTTTCGGCGCTCGCGCTGTTCGCCCTTCCGTTCTGCCTGGCGGCCGGCCCGGAATGGCAGCGGAGCGATGCGTTCCTCCGTCCCGGCGGCAAACTTCACAAAGGCGCAACGCGGGGGCAGGCGCTGGATTTCACCCCTGCCCCGGACGGCAGGCCCGCCACCCGGCTCAGCTGGGATTTCAACCGCTTCACTTTTGCGGAGGTGAACCTCTCCGCCCCGGTTGCGCTGTCCGCGTTCACCGAGCTGGAACTGGAGCTGGATTACTGCTCCGAAGGGCTGAGGCAACTGGGCAGCTGCGGCATGCGGGTCGTCGATTCCTCGGGCGAAGTCTTTCAATGGAGCCTTCCCGCCGCGGACGATGTCCCCGGCTGGAAAACCATCCGCCACCGTCTCACGCCGAACAACTTCAACGGCTGCTGGGGCGGCGACGGCAACCGGACGATCGACTTTCCGGCCCGGCTGATCGGATTCGGGGCGGGTTTTGCCCGGGACAGTTCGGGGCCGGTCTGGTTCGGCGAGCTCCGCTACCGTTTTCCGGGCGGAAAAGAGAAGATTCCGGCGCTCGGCCGGGTCTGGAACTTCGACGGGCGCACCGAACTCTGGAAGGGCTGGGGAGCCGCCCGGCTGGAAAACAAGACCGTTTCCGCCCGCCGCCGCGGCGACACGTACCTGCATGAACGGATGTTCGCGGTCTGCAAGGAGGAAGAGGGCCGGGAACTGCGCTTATACTGCACGCTGCACAGCGGCCAGGCGGCGGTAAGCCTGCGCGTTTACGACAATGCGGGAAAGCTGCGGGAGCTGACGCCGGTTGTCCTCGTCCCGGGCGAAAACCGCGCGGTCTACTCCCTGTCCGGAATCGCCTCCCCGTTCCGGCTCGAAACGGTGCGGATCAGCGGACGCGGCGACGCCTTTGAGCTGGGGCTGGAACGTCTTGAGCTGTGGAAGGACCGGGAACCGGCCGCCGCCGTCTCGGTCGCGGCGGACACGGGCCACCCGCTCCACCTGATGCTGCCGGGCGCAAGCCGCACCGCGCACCTCGTGCTGACCAACCGTTCGGAGCGGCGGCTCGCTTTTGACGGCGCATTCACCGTTTCCGATTATTTCGGTGAATGCGGCCGGTTCAAGCGGAAGATTGAACTGGCGGCGGGCCAGTCGATACGCATTCCGGTCGATACCGCGCCGTTTCCGCGCGACGGGATCTACTATATCGACTACCGTTTCACCGCGGCGGGGGAGAAGGCCGCGGAAGGCTTCACCGGCCGGACCAGTTTCGCGCGCATGTCTCCCGCCGGTCCCACGCCGGGGCGGGCGGCGGGATTCCTCTTCGGCATCTGCACGCACACCGAACGCTGGGGGCTCCGGGATCAGGAGCTGGAAGTGCTGGCCTGCGCGCTGGCCGGAGCCAAAGTGGTCCGCACCTCGCCGGGCTGGGGTCAGGTCCAGCCGAAAAAAGGGGCCTGGGACTACTCCCTCTATGACCGGATGGTCAATCTGTACGCCGATTCCGGCATGGAGCTTCAGGCCGGTTTCGGGCTCTGCACCGGCTGGGGGAAGGCCGCCGACGCCAGACTGCGCGACGGAGGGCCCGACCGGCTGGACAACGGCCGCTCCATGCCGGACCTCGGGCTGTGGCGCGCCTATGTCCGCAACACGGTCTCCCGCTATCGCGGCAGGATCCGCTACTGGGAAGTCTGGAATGAACCCGATCTGGCCCATTTCGCCAACTTCGGCGTGGAAGATTACGCGCGCCTGCTGGCGGCCTCCCGCGAGGAGGCGAAAAAAGCCGACCCGGAAGCACTGGTGATGAATGGGGGCTTCGCCGGGCTGACCGCTCCGGCCCAGATCGCCTATCAGCGCGATTTTCTGGAAAAAGCCGACGGGCAGTTCGACATCCACGCCTTCCATCAGCACGGCGATTTCGGCGTTTTCCGGCAGGTGATCGACGGGGTGTTTCTGCCGCAGCGGCGCGAAACCGGCACGGCGGTCCCGTGGTATGCCAATGAAACCGCGATGCACTCCCTCGGCGATCAGGAGAAATTTCAGGCGGAAACGTTATTTTCCAAACTGATTTTCGCGTGGGCGCGCGGCGCGATCGGCTACACGTGGTACGATCTGCGCAACGACGGTTTCAGCGCGACCGACGCGGAACACAACTACGGGATGGTGACGAACGACTTCTATCCGAAAGCCGTCTACCCGGCCTTTGCGGCACTGGCCAACCTCTACCGCGATATGAATTTCGACCGTGAAATCCGGCTCGGCGACGGTGAATACGCCTTTTTGTTCCGCAACGGCGACACGCTCGCGCTGGCGGCGTGGCGGGAGGTTTCCGCCGCCGACACCGCCAGCGGTCTCTATGCGGGCGCGACCGACGGCCGCCGGGTGCGCCGGGTCGATATCATGGGCAATTCGGCGGAGCTTCCGCTTGAAGACGGTAAATTCCTGTTCCAGCCCGGCAGGATTCCGGAGAGCCTGGTCATCGAAGGCGGCAGCCGGCTTTCCTTCCGGCCGGTCCTGCGAATCGCCACGGTCGGCCCGGTTGCGGAAGGGCGGCCGATGACGCTCGAATTTGAACTGCTGGACGACGCCGCGCCGGTGCTGGACTGCGAACTTGCGGCGGCGCCTCCGTTCCGGATCGCCGAAAAACGCTTTGAGCTCAAAGCCCTTCCCGGCCGGAAAAGCACAGTCCGCAAAACCCTTTCGGTCGGCAGAGGACTGGGGACAACGGTGCGGCGGATTCCGTTGCACATCACAATTCCGGGCGGCGGCAGCGCCGAGATCATGATCCTGGTCTATCCCGCGCGGAAGCTCTCCCCTGTCCTGTCGCCGGACAAGCCGGATTTTCTTCTTGAGCGCCGGGATCAGGTCACAAGCCTTTACGACAAAGTGCCGGGCCGTTCCATCTGGCAGGGGCCGCAGGACCTCAGCGCCCGCGTCAGCTGCGGCGTCGAACAGGGGGATTTCCTGCTCCGCGCCGATGTGACGGACGACATCCACCGCCAGAACGACTCCGGCGCCCGGATCTGGCGCGGCGACAGTCTGCAGCTCTACTTCCAGCTGCCCGGACAGAAAGGCGGCTGGGAACTCGGAGCGGCCCTGACCGGCCGGGGAAGCGAGTGCCACGTCTGGAAAACCCCGGCGGGTTTCGATCCCGCCGCCGTATGCTCCGCGATCAAAGCGCAGGTGAGCCGTTCCGGGGTGACAACGCGGTATGAGTTCCGCATCCCCTGTGAAAGGATCGGCCTTACTCCGCAAATCCGGCGGGACGGCTTCCGGTTCAATCTGCTGGTCAACGACAGCGACGTGCCCGGAGACGAACGCGAAGGCTGGATCCGGCTCGCCCCGGGGGCGGGTGACGAACGCAAACCGCTGCGGTATCCGGTCATCTTCTTCGAGTGAAATTCAGGCGGGGAAATCTCCCGTCATTTCAAACAATTCCGCCTCCTGCCGGCAGCATGCCGGCAGGAGGCAACTGCTTTTCCATAAACGGGAAATCCGTGTTCTTCACGGCGATATCTTTTATAGTTATGATATCTATTACTAAAGTTAAGACTTTATAAAAATATCGCCTTGCAATCCTCCCATGAGTTCTATTTATAATTTCCATTAATTACATTTACAGGGATATATCCGGCTGCATCCCGATATATCCGCAACTATCATATTAATTACTTGATTTTCAACTCGAACTATATTTTCATTAATTCACGCCGTGTGCAAGTTTTTTAACAAAAAATCCGTTCAAATTGTAAAAGCGG
>ERZ1034917.505-NODE-505-length-34873-cov-50.028721_pt1 | contig 34873 bp, 58 predicted proteins | sample MGYA00520605_ERZ1034917 | MGnify/ENA primary metagenome ERZ1034917 (study PRJEB33766, sample SAMN09781784) | gut metagenome | biome: gut microbiome | host: Homo sapiens | place: Madagascar | study: EMG produced TPA metagenomics assembly of the PRJNA485056 data... | reverse complement strand
ACAAGTTGGTTTCGTCCGTCGCCGTCCTCGCCGAGAAGCAGAACCAGATCGGGGATGATGTGGACGCCATCAAGCGTGAGATCAAAGTCCTCGCCGAAAAGCCTGCGAAGCGCTGGGACGGCATCGTGGACAAGATCATCAGCGCGATCATCGCGGCGATCATGGGCTACGCATTGGCGCGGATCGGGCTGGGTTGACGCAAGACGATCAAGTTACCATCAAGTGACCGTAACATAACAAAATCCGTCGGAAACATAACAACTTTCACGCAAAAGTGAACAAAATCACGCGAAAGTGAACAAAATTGCTACTACACTATCAAAAAAGTGTGATGAAAACTGATAGTACACTAACAATCTTTGCCAAACGAAAGGAGAAAATCAAATGAAACTTCCCGACAAACTCTACGACATTTTGAAGTGGCTGGTCATCATCGTCTTGCCCGCGTGCGCGACGCTCTATGCCGCGCTGGCGTCCGTCTGGGGCTGGCCGTTTGCCGAACAGGTCACGACCACGATCACGGCGGTCGACACGTTCCTCGGCGCGGTTTTGTGCATCAGCACGGTAAATTATCACAAGGAGGATAAAACCAATGGCTAAGAAAATTTATCTGTCCCCGTCCTCGCAGCACGAGAACCCCTACGCTTACGGCGGCACGAACGAGGCCGCGCAGTGCATGAAAATCGCGCACGCTTGCGAAGCAGCGCTGAATCGCTGCGGATTTGAAGCCGTCGTTGGCGGCGGCACGATGTACCAGCGCGTGCCGGAATCCAACCGCTGGGGCGCTGATCTGCATGTCGCAATCCACACGAACGCGGCGAACGGGAAGACGACCGGGACGCGTTGTTACGCATGGAAGACTGGCGGCGACGGCTTCCGCGCGGCACAGGCGATTTTTAACGTCCTCGCTCCGATCACTCCGGGCGTGTCCGAAGGCGTGTTTGAGCAGCGCGGATGGTACGAGATCAAAAATACCAAAGCGCCTTGCGTATACGTCGAGTGCGAATTCCACGACGTGCCGGAGACCGCGAAGTGGATCATCGAGCATACCACGGAAATCGGTGAAGCGATTGCGCAGGGTATCTGCAACTTTTACGGCGTGGCATATGTCTCCGAAACGCCGCCCGAGCCGGAGACCCCGGAACAGCTTTACCGCGTGCAGTGCGGTGCGTTTTCCAAAAAGGAGAACGCCGAGGCGCTCGTCGCGAAGCTGAAAGCCGCAGGGTTCGACGCGATCATCAAGTAAACATCTTCAACAGCGCCCTTCGGGGCGCTTATTTTTTTTGCAAGAATCCATATTTCTTTCAAATTCCTGTTGACTTTTATACACGTCGCGTATATAATAGTACTTGTAAAGGAGATAAGAACTCCAAATAAAAAGCAGGAGGCAAACAAAAATGACTATCACTAAGGACATCATCGCATTGGCAAAGAAGATCGACAACGCGCAGGAGTGGGATCTGGACGACTGCAAGGCGCTCTGTGAAGCGGTCGACATGGGCGACGAGTGGGAAGCGGCAGATGGCGAGACCTTTGAAGCCGTCGTCGAGAAGGCCGTCGAGATCGCGCTGAAGGACAGCAAGCCCGTCTATCTGAGTATCGACAACGGCGCGACCTACATCGAGGCAGACGACGAGGACGCACTCCAGAGCGCCATCGACACGATCGGCTGGGACGAGATCGTCTCTTACATGGATGACGACGCTCGCGATCGGGCGCACAGCGACGTCGCACCCTGCACCGAGCTGGAGTATCTTAAGCACTACCTCGAGATCGCGCCCTGCGACCTCGTGATCGGCTAAATCTTAACGGCGGCTTCGGCCGCCATTTCCATTACCGTCATCGACGAGTATGAAAGGAGTAAAAATGAAAAAGATTATCAATGGCAAGCGCTACGACACCGAGACCGCTGAAGAGGTCGGCTATTGGGACAGCAAGGTCGGGAAAAGCAGCTTCCGCTGGTGCGAGGAGACATTGTACCAGAAGCGCGGCGGCGAGTTTTTCCTGCATGGCTATGGCCATGCCGCGTCGCAGTATGCACAATCGGACGGCGAAGGCGGGAGCGATCCGGGCGAAAAGATCACACCGCTCACCTATGACGAGGCGCGCGAGTGGGCAAAGACACATCTTGACGCGGATCGGTATGAAGCGCTTTTCCCGGTAACGGATGATGATGAGACGATGCGAAGCGCTGCGGATTGCATGCGACTGCGCGAGAAGACGGGGATGAAGCGGACGACGTTCTGCGATCGCATCGGGATCCCGTATCGGACGTGGCAGTCGTGGGAGATGGGCGACCGTCAGATCCCCGCATACATTTTTGACCTCGTGGAGACGAAGTTAAAGTACGACGGGATCATCGCGGGTTAACCCCAAAAAAAGAAAAGGAGCTGGCAAATCGCCTGCTCCTTTTCTTTTCGTGCTTTTATTTTGATCCACGTGGATTCCCCACGGACGCTCGTCTCCAAGCGCCATACCGTTTATGAGTATGGGTACATCATAACACGCGGCGGATTCTACGTCAATATTTTTTTGCAAAATCAAATTTTCTGCAAATTCCTGTTGACTTTTATACGCACTGCGTATATAATAGTATCTGTAAGGGAGATAAGAAACCCAAACAAAAAGCAGGAGGCACACCATGAAATACGAAATGACGATGAAGCGCTGGACGATCACGATTGACACCGAGGCCAACACGATCAGCGGCGACACCTACAATATGCGCGCGGAAATCAAAGATAACTTTGACGTGACCTGGGACAAGACCGCGAAGGTCTGGCGCGGCGAGAACCTCGAGGCGCAGATTGAGAAGCTTCGCGCGTATCTCACCCGCGTTTACTATCTGACGGCGATCGAAGAACCCGCCGCGATCGCGGAAGCCGAAGAGACTGAGAAGCCCGCGCCCGTGAAGCGGAATGCGCGCGTGATCGACCGTTTTGTCGACACGAAGCCCTGCCCGTACTGCCACACTTACTGCTACGGCGATTGCTCTTTCAATCGCTGATTGACCCGCGCTTTTACCCGCAACACCGCGATATGTCCCGATGCACAGCGGACGAAACGCGGTGCTTTTTCTTTGCCCGCGAACAGAACGGAACGTGGCGGAACTCAGCAAAATTAAGGTGAACTAATACAATCATAATAGAACCGAGTTGAAAAAACGCTTTAAATTCAATGTTTCACGTGAAACTGTGCGTTCTAATACCCACCATCTGACCCGCTACGAGTTGAAACGCTTCAAAAAATCGTCCATTCGGTCGGAAGATTCCCCGCGCATTTGATCGCTTACTGTGGCATACACCTCCAGCGTGAACGCCGCCGAAGCATGGCCGAGCGCCCCTTGTACAGTGCGCGGATCGTCCCCGGCACGAAGAGCGTCGACCGTATAGGTATGCCGTAGAATATGCGGACGTATTGGAACGCCGATTTTTTCCGAAATGCGGCGCACGGTATAACGCACGGATGTAGCGCGGACGGCTTCGCCTGTCGGGGAGCAGAAGACCAGCCCGACAGGGCAACGGACGCCCGTCTCCAAAAACATAGCATTCTGCTCGGCACGGTGCGCTCGAAGCCGCTCCATGACGACCGACGCGGGGCAGAGCTTACGCTTTTTGCCCGATTTTGGAGGCGTGAAAACAAGGGTTCGGGCGTTTCGATCCGTGAGCTGGCGATCGATCATGATAAAGCCGTTTGCAAAGTCGACCCTGTCCCACGTCAATCCGACCGCTTCGCTGATGCGAACCCCGGTAAAAGCTAAAAAAAAGAGAAACAGCCCGTATGGCGTCTTTTCCCCTTCGGCGAGAACACGGGCAAGCTCGTCATCTGAGAGAACGACGACGTCCGGCTTCGGTTTTTTCGGCGACGTTGTTTTCGACACGGGATTTGATGGGATCAATCCGGCACGCTCGGCGTCGCCAAACATCCCGCCGAGCGCGGCGCGCAACAAGATTTTTGAGTTTGGCGCAATTTCGGCAGCGTTGAGGATCGCTTGCAGCTGATATGTAGTTACTTTTCCGATCTGCATTCTGCCGATCGTGGGAAGCACATGAAGCCGGAGCATGGTAGAATATAGATTTCGCGACGACTCGCGCAAGTCCTGCTTGTAATCGCGCAGCCATTCTTCCGCCCACGCTGCGACCGTGATCGTCGACGGATCGCGGAACGTCCCCGCGTCAACCTCGGCCACGGCCTTCGCCAGCTTCTTCCGCGCCTCGGCCTGCGTCGCTCCGTAAACCGACTTGTACCGACGCTTCCCGGTCAGCGAATCGACGCCGGGAGAGAAGCGTCCCTCCCAGCGTCCGTCTTTGCGCTGGCGTATGCTTCCGCCGCCGCGCGGTGCGCGTTTCTTTGCCATTGGATCACATTCTTTCGATTTTTATTTTTTTGCGGCGATTTTTTTGTCGATGACAGCGATGGCGCGCTCAAGGCGCGCGATTTCGTCCTTTTCCCGATCATTCCATGCGATCCGATCGATGAGCTGTTGATACAGGGCTTTTGACTGCTCATAGTTCCCGCGATTTTTCTCGATGATCGCCAACCGCTCCAAAGTGATGATCCGCCCCGTAAAGCCGTGCGCGATTTCTTCGGCTGCGACACCACGCGGCGCATAGCCAAGCTCTTTATAGCGGGCGGCGGTTTCCGCTTTGGTATACTCGTCCAGGATTGGAAGCTCTGCAATGTCTTCTTTGCAATACCGAATACAATCGGCCAGAAGGTCAGGGTCTTCCCGATGGCGATAACAGTACTCCGCGAAAGCCTGTCGATTTAAGTGCTTGGCGACGGGATCTGGGGAGCGAAAATATTGCGTTTTCAGTTCGAGGTAAACATTGAAATCAAAGGGCTTTTTCATAATAAAATCAACCGCCTTTCAAAAACATGTAAAAATTAACGATTCTTAACGGCAAATGTTGGTTTTTTCTGCTATGATGGAATCAACACACAAAACGGAGGCGAAAGTAATGACCCGTGAAGACCGTCTGTTTCTTTCCGCCCTGCGCCGTTTTGAGCGACGCGCGACGCTGCGTTTTATCGCGCGCGTCATTTTCCATCGTCTTTTTCGATGTTTGAACCGCGCTCGATCATCTCTTTGAGGATTTCGGCGCGGTCTTCCTCTGGCAGATGACGAAAGCACGTCAGCGCCAGCCGCTCTAAAAACGTGAGCTTCCCTAAGTCCTCGGCGTCCGCTTCGGCGGGCGCTTTTTCTTTTTCCGCGTCATCGTCGCCCATGAGATAGTCAACGGGGACGCCGTACAGTTCTGACAGCGCTTGCATGTTTTTGGCGTTAGGCTTGCTTGCGCCGGACTCCCATGCGCTTACCGAGGGCGGCGTTATGCCGAGGGCGTATGCAACGTAACGCTGGCTGTAACCTTTCTTTTTTCGTGCAGCCTTAATGCGGTTCATCATCATCCCTCCTACCCTTAGCTTAATAATAACAGATTTTTGGAGCGATGAAAATAAAAAAATATTAGCAAAAATTAGGTAACAATTTAACAAAAGGGCTTGAAAATATGTTTTTGCCAGTATATAATTAGTTATACGTTAAATAAAGGCGGTGATGTTAAGTAAATGCGTATGCGTGAGTTAAGACAAAAAAAGGGCTTAACGCAGGGCGAGCTTGCCGAAGCAGTCGGCGTTAAGACGCCGAGCATCGTTGCGTGGGAAAGCGGAAAAAACCTGCCGCGACCGCGCAGAACGGCGGCACTGCTCAAAGCCCTCGATTGCACTTTTGAAGAGCTTTTTGAAGAGGAGGACTTTAAACGTGGAAAACGCCGTTGAGCTGCCGAAAATGTTTTTGACGGTGCTGGAGGCCGCGCAGATCTGTAGCGTCGGCAAGACGAAGATGCACGAGCTGACGCATATCGAGGGCTTTCCCGCGATCCGCGTCGGGAAGCGCGTCCTCGTGATCGCGTCGAAGCTGGAAGCGTGGATGATCGCGAACAGCGATCGTCTGTGACATATCAACAAAAAACAGGAGACAGAAGATGAAAAAGAAGGTTTTGCAGTACACGGTAAGCGACATCAATCGCAAGACGCTCGGGACGCACGCGCGGAACATCCGCGTCGGTCATCCGCTTGCGTTCATCGCGGCGCACACGGCGCTCGTGGATTCGATCCGCGCGAACGTCAAAAACTGCTTCGGCTACGACGAGGAAATGGCCGACGACGTGCTTCACGTTTTGGCGGCGGCGCTTTTGACGGGGCAGGGGCAGAAGATCATCGACGACCTCGACGCGATGGCGGGTGACGAGAAAGAGGATGAAGAGTGATCTTCGTCAATATTGTCTGCTGGATCATGTTCGCTTTGATCGCGATTATGGCTTTGATCATGTTTGCGTGGATGATGCTGGAGCTTGTCAATGCACTTTGCGAACAATGGCGTGTAACAATCGAGACGTTACAAGGAAAGAAAAAACGTTAAAACCATGGAGGACGAAAAAACATCATGAAACATTTTGAAGTTCAGTATTTCGTCGGAAGCACATGCTTTGTGTATAAAACCATGTCGCCGTCCGATGCGTTCCGGGCCGTCTGCAATGCGCTTGCGACGGACAACGACCCAACTGAGGCGCGGCAAGACGATGCCTTTTGTGCCATTGCGAAAATGAAGGAATCTGGCCGTGGCGCGTGGGACGCATTTCATGTGCGCATCGCGATTTTCAGCGGAGAGGTTTAACAAGATGAACGCAAACAAAAAAGCCCCGGCGATCGACGAAATCTCTCGGGGCAAAGCAGGAGACTCACGGATGACTACTGCCGGAAGCCTCATGCCGATTGTAACACATGCAGCGCGCGGACGCAAGCGCAAAGTGCGGCGCGCGGGGATTATGGACTTTTTTGGCTTTGAGTGGCCGAGCGGACGCGACATACTGACGTTTCTGGGGCTGTGCGGCTTCGCGCTGGCGCTTCTCTGGGCGGTCGGACAGCTTGCGATTTTAATGGGGGTGGCGTGATGCCGAACGTGAACACGGTGACGATCGACAAAGAGTATTTGCGCGAACAGCTTGAACGGAGCGGCAAGACGGCGAATTTTGTCTCCCGCGAACTGGGTCGAAGCGCACATTACGTCTCGAACCTCATGTATCCGGGATCGGCGGGGACGCTGCCCGTCTACACGGCAGAGCGGATGGCAGAGATCATCGGCGCGGATTTCAAACGGCTGACGCGGCGGGAAGAAAAGGTGAAGCCCGAACCCATGCCGGACACATCGGAATATCTGAAAGCGGACGATGCGACGCTGCGGCAGCTCGTCGATCAGCTTTACGCGATGAATGCGAAGCTGAATGTGCTTTATAAGATGGTCGCGAAGATCGAGGAGGCGGTTTTTAATGGGACACGCGTTTGATGACCGACTCGTTGATGAGCTGATTAAAGAGCATCAGTGGGACGAGGACATCGCCTACTGCTTGGCATTGATCGCCGAGGGCTGGGAAGCCCTTGGGAAGGGGGAAAAGAAATGATCTGGGAAAGATCGCGCGAGTGGTACGAGCCGGACTACTACCCCGAACCGAACCGCACATGCCCGATTTGCAAGAAAGACTGTGAGACGATTTTCCTCTTTGAGGGGGATGAACTGGGGTGCGACGAGTGCCTGTGCGAGCTGACGCCTCTGGAGTATGAGCAGTACGACGGGCATGATCCAGATTACGAGTGGTACGTCTGCCCCGAGTGCGGAGAAGAGTGCGACACGATTTATAAAGATAAGCTGACGGGCGCGGTTGTGGGATGCAACGAGTGCCTGGACGAAGTGGACAGCGGCGAGTGGAACGCCGAACATGAGGTGTGAAATGGAACAGGGCAACAATTACTTTAAAGAGCTGAACGCGATCAACGTGAACGATCGCACGGAACGGAAGGGCAATCTGACGTATCTGTCGTGGGCGTGGGCGTGGGGTGAGGTGAAGAAGCTCCATCCCGACATGACGAGCCGCGTCTATGAGTCGGCGGACGGGTGCCTGTACCACACGGACGGGCGGACGGCATGGGTCAAGGTCGGCGTTACGATCGAGGGGATCGAGTACATCGAGTATCTGCCCGTGATGGACAACCGCAACAACTCGATTCCGCTGGACAAGATCACGAGCCGCAACGCGTCTGACAGCATCCAGCGGGCGCTGACCAAGGCGATCGCGCGGCATGGGCTGGGGCTTTACATCTACGCAGGCGAGGATCTTCCGAACGACGAGGCGGACGAGAAGAAGGACTGGAGCGGCGCGACGGTGGCGAAGAGGGCGACGAACGTTATGACGGCGAAGCAGGTCGACGCGATCTCGGCGCTGGTCAAGGAGACGTTCGCCGGGCATCGGTTGACGCGGGACGCGTTTGAGGCCGTGACGGGCTACACGGTGCAGCAGCTTGCGGCACGTCAGATCCCGGCGGATCAGTACGACACGCTCGTGTCCAAGCTGACGCTTGAGCCGGAGGACGCGATGCAGGTCATCGAGGAAATCGAAAATGGACGCGCGACTGCATGACTTGACGATGACGCGGGACGGAGCGGCGATTCTGTCGCTCCGCGTTCCCGTATCTGCGGCCAGCGCGATTTATGACGAGCTGAAAGACGCGGACGTGACCGTGGAGATTAAGAAAAAGCGGAAGCGTCGAAGCCTTGCGGCAAATGATTACGCGTGGGCGCTGATGGATAAAATTGCCGAAAAGGCGCGCGTCCCCGTTGCGGACGTATACCGCAACGCAATCCGCAACGTCGGCGGCAACGTGACGAGCGTATGCGTGCAGGACGAAGCCGTCTACGCGCTCCAGATCAACTGGTCGAAAAACGGCAAAGGCTGGGTCACGGACGTCGGAGAAAGCAAAATACCCGGCTGTACGGTAGTTTACCTCTACGCCGGATCAAGTACGTTTGATACCGCGCAAATGTCGCGGTTGATCGACAACATCGTGCAGGACGCAAAGGCTCTGGGCATCGAGACGATGCCGCCGAAGGAGCTGGACGCGCTGCTGGAGCATTGGGGGGAGAAACATGGCTGAGAGACAGGGTTTCACGATTTATCATTCCGATCTTAAATCCCTTTCGCGCTTTTTGAACGCGGAGCAGATCGGGAAGCTGATGCTTGCGGTCGGCGAGTACAGCGAAACGGGCGAACTTCCCGCAGAGATCGATCCCTGCATTGCCGGAGCGATGGCTCTTTTGATCCCCAAAATCGACGACCAACGGGGGAAGTACGAGAAGACTTGTGAACGAAACCGTGCAAATCGCACCAGTGGAGTCCAGTCGTCACCAGTCGTCACCAGTGGTGACCAGTGGTCAAAAGATGAGTCCAGCCGTGACCAACAGAAACAAGAACTTAAACAAGAACTTGAACTGAAACAAGAACAAGAACATAACCGCATCCTTACGGATGCGGATGGCGGCGAAGCCGCCAACGCGCACGCGTGTGCGCGCGAACACGATCCCGCAGAGCAACCGCCAGAAGTAGACGCGTATTGGGCTGACGCGGCTGTTGCAAAAAACGCAACGACCACTCAAAAGCCGAAGGTGAAGGCCATCCGGCACAAGTACGGCGAGTATCAAAACGTCCTGCTGACGGACGAGGACTACGCGAAGCTGAAGGCGGAATTTCCCACGGAGTACGAAGCCTTGATTGAGCGGCTTTCGGCCTACATGGCCAGCACGGGGCGCGCGTATAAAAACCATCTGGCAACCATGCGCAACTGGGCGCGGCGTGATCTGGAGAAGGGCGCGGCACGTTCTTCTCCGATCCCGCAGGCGCGGGAAGCGCCCCCCGTTTATCGCCAGCAAACGAAGGCGGAAGAACTGGACGACTTTTATCACATGGCCGCCGAATGGGCGGCGGAAGCGTCAGGAGGAAATGACGTATGACGAAAGAGGAGTTTGCAACGTTTGCAATGGCCGTGCGGACGTTTTACCCGAGGGAGAAAATTCTGCCGAACAAAGAGGCGATGGAGCTTTGGTTTCGCGAGATGGCGGACATCCCGTATGACGTCGCCGAGGCGGTGCTGAGAAAATGGGTATCCCTCAACAAATGGTCGCCGTCGATTGCGGACATCCGTGAGATGGTCGCCGAGGTGCAGAACGGCGAGATGCCGGACTACGGCGCGGCGTGGGAAAGCGTGCTGCGGGCAATCCGTCAATACGGCTTTTACAACCAGCAGGAGGCGCTGGAAAGCCTTGACCCGATGACGCGCGGCGTGGTGGAGCGCATGGGCTTCCGGGAGCTGTGCATGTCAGAAAATCCGGGCGTGGATCGCGGGCAGTTTCGCAAGATCTATGAGACGGTCGCGATGCGGGAGAAGAAAAAACAACAGATCGCGCTGCCGCTCCAAGGCATGCTCGATCAGCTTTCCGGCGCGAAGACGCTCCGGCTCGGAAGCCACGACGCCGAGGCGAGAAGGATCGCGGACAACGTCGCGCGGCTCGTGGACGCGAAGCGCGGCGACGGCTATATCGACATTTGAGGTGTGAAATGGAAAAAAGTTTGAAATTGACGGTATCCGTGACACTTGACGGCGTGAATTTTGAAGAGAAGCCGTTCAACCTGTTCTTTCGCCCGGAAGATGGGGGGCTGATGCTTTTGAGCGAAGATCACAAAATGTCGCTGTTTTTTTACGCATCCGCGCTGGCGGAGCTTTTCTCGGATGCACACGGGATGATCGCGCCGAAGACGAATCGCGACATTCAGAAAGTTTTGGATTCGGCGGAAAAGCTGTTTTACCGCAAGAAAATCGAGGATTTGGAGGCGAAGGTGGAAGGATGAAATTTACGCTGCACATTGACCCGCCGCGCGTGACACAGCAGGAGCATCGGTTCGGCGGCTTCGGGCGGAACGGAAGGGCGATCGTTTACGATGACGCGAGGGCAAAGGAGGCGCGTGCGCTGATTGCAAATGCGATTAAGCCATATGCGCCGGAAAAGCCTGCTCGAGGAGCGATTGCGCTGACGGTTCGGCGATTCTTTGCGACGAAGGACAAGCGCAAGTGGGGGACGTGGAAAGTGACGCGCCCCGACAACGACAACATGCAGAAGATGTTTAACGACGAGATGACCCGCGCGGGCTTTTGGATTGACGATGCACAGATCGTCGTGGAGCATGTAGAAAAATATTGGGCGGCGGAAGGTCACATTGACGTGACAGTTTTTGAAATGACAACGGAAAAGGAGTAAGGCATGAACAGCTTTTTTGCAATCGGGCGGCTGACGAAAGACCCGGAAAAACGGACGACGCAGAACGGAACGAGCGTGTGTACCTTCACGCTGGCGGTGGATCGCCGCTATAAAAACGCCGACGGAGAACGGCAGGCGGACTTTTTTCCCGTCGTGTGCTGGCGGCATACGGCGGACTTCGCCGCGGAGTATCTCGCCAAAGGCAAGCTGGCCGGTGTGATCGGCGAGATGCAGACGAGGAGTTATGAGGACAAGAGCGGCGTCAAACGATATATCACGGAGTGCGTCGCCGATCAGGTGCAGATTTTGTCACCTAAGAGCGAGGGCGCGGCGCAGACGCAGGAGCCGGAAATGACGCCCGTGGATGACGACGAAGATCTGCCGTTTTGAGAAAGGAGCAGGAGACGATGACGAAGGGAAGACCTATTTACCCGGAGGAAGAGGCACGCATGGTGCGGCTGTGGCAGGAAGGAAAGACGTATGAGGAGATCGGGGACAAGGTCGGTCGATCGGCCGCAGTCGCGCGGCACACGATTGATCGTGTCAGGCGGCGAGAAAAAGCGTATGGCGTGATACTTGAGCAAAAAGATGTCACGCGAAAATGCGCATACTGCGGCAAGGAGTTCGCTTGCGCGCCGGGCGGCACGAAAAAATACTGCTGTGTGCGATGCGGGCAGGCGGCGTGGCGAAAAATGAAGGGCGTGCGCGTGCGAAATGCGCGCGAGAAAGACGAGCTGCTCGGGCCATCGATGCCGTACAAAATGCCGCCGCTGGTGGACGGCGTGAATCCGACGTATGAAGAGGTCGCGATCAAGACGGACAAGGAGCGATCGAAGTGGGGCGCGATCGCGAAAAAGTGCGCGGCGCTCGGCATGTCATACGGCGAAGCGAGCGCGAGGGGGCTGCTGTGATGGAGAGACAGAGGATTGACAGCGTCACGCGCGAAGCGCTGACCATCGTGTACGCCGCCGCGCAGGCGATCGAGAAGGTCGGCGTGCCGAAGCTGGAGCAGATGAGCCGCCGCGTCCCCAACGGCTGGCGGGATTTGAAGATGGTCTCGACGCGCTTGAACAAACTGGTGGAGAACCTCCTTGACACGCTGCCCACGAAGCAGTTGGAGACAATGATCGCGCAGATGCGGATTTCACACCTCAAAGTGGTGATGAACGAGGCCGGGAAGTCGGTTGACGGACAATGGATCGTGCCGCGCGAAGACCTTGCGGCGCTTGCCGATGCGGTGATCGGCGAGAAATGTATGCTGTGTGATCGCGATGACTGGTACAACTGCAATTTGCGGCGGATCATCACCGATCTGCCCGTGGAGGGGATGCGCAAAAGCGTAAATCGATGCTGGAGGGATGAGAAATGACGAACGGAGATAGAATCCGGCGGGACGCAAGCACGAGCGAAGGGCTGGCGAAGCTGATCGAAAAGTACGTTGGGTGCGGCAGCTGCCCCATCAGAGAAAAATGCGGGGAAAAGCGTGGCGTATGCAAGTCTACGCTCGAAAGATGGCTAAAAGAAAAGGCGATGAAGCAATGCCCGTTTTGCGGGGCGGAAAAAGCGGAATATACCGAGTCGATAGCCGGATATTGGGTAGAATGTCCGTCGTGCGGCGCGCGTACGAAAACAGGCTGCACATTGGAGGCGGCGATGGCACTGTGGAACAGGAGAGCTGGCGATGACTGAGCTTAAACCGTGCCCGTTCTGCGGCGGGAAAGCAGAAATGCTTAAGATGACAGGGGTTAAAAGGTTTTTCTTTAATCCCATAGTTAAAAGACCGACATGTACAAAATGTGCCGCAACCATGTTTGTGTGGCTTGACGAAAAGACTGCGATTGACGCGTGGAACAGGAGGGATGGAAATGCTGATTGAAAAGGCGGATATGCTGGACGCTTTCGTGCGCAACATGCTGGCGCTCGGGCTTTTTGACGCGGTCGATCCGCCGGAAGACGCAAAGACGATGCTGGCGTATGTGGCAGGGTGGATTGACATGCTCGACGTGATGATCCGAGAAGAAGAAAAAAAGCGTGACGAAAAGAAAGCGCTGCTGGAACAGCTCAAGCAGAGCTGCGCGCGGGTGAATGCGGAGGGATTTTGCGACACCGCCGAGGAAATCGAAGAAGATCTCGAGAAAATTGCCGCGCTGGACGCCGAGTACGAGGAGCGCTGGAAGTGCGTTGGGACAGGGGTGTGCGTAAAAGATACGGAGGTTGACAATGAGTGACTATATCGAGCGCGAAGCCGTTTTGAGCCATTACAAAAAATGTAGTTTTGCAATGGTTAAAGCAGTTATTGCGTACATTGAGGACATTCCCGCCGCCGACGTTGCCCCGGTGGTGCATGGACGGTGGGAATATATTCCGCAAACGCTTGACACGCTCAGCCAGTTTAGGTGTTCAGTTTGTGGATGGTGGTCTCTTGACCCGTCTATTGATAATGCTTATAACTATTGCCCGAACTGCGGCGCGAAGATGGACGGAGGTGAGCGCGATGAGTGAATACGGATTGAAACAGCTTGTCGACGAACTTGTCTCACTGAGCGATGAAAACCTTGCGCGGCGCGTGGCCGAGAGTAGCGACGTTCGTTGGTGTTTGAGTGAACTGCAAGATATACTTGCCGCCGACGTTGTACCCGTAAAGCACGGGACGCGGGAGAAAACAAACCTGATTGATGCAGCCGCGCTCGGCAAAAAGCTCGAAGCGTTTATACAAAAATACGCGGCGGCGGGAAAACTGAACGTCGCGCAGGACTACAATTTCGTGCTGACCGTGATTGAGGGTGCGCCGACTGTCGACGCCGTTGAGGTCGTTAGGTGCAAGGATTGCAAGAACTTTGATCCAGACAGCAGTGTGTGTAAATACAGCGGATGGCTGATGAATGGTTCTGACTTTTGCAGCCGCGGCATCGATAAAGATTTTTTGGACGGAGGGGATGACGATGCGACGGATCACGTTTGAATTTCCCGACGGGTTTAGGCCGAACGCGGTTTGGCTGAACTACGTCATGCAGGAAGATGACAGCAGGAATATAATGATCGGCATTCGGAGCTTAGACACAAAAGAAATCCGTGCGTTGAGAGACGGTGCGGCGATGATTGAAATCGACAGAAAAGAGGGCGAAAATGCGGCTGATTGATGCGGATGCGTTTTTCGAGGCGCAGAAAGCCCGTTGCGGCAGGCCGCCGCTGATCGGGACTTGTACGAGGGACAACGCTTTTCTGGATGACGAGCTGGACAAAGCGCCTACGATTGCTTGTGCGCCAGAACGGCGGCGTGAGCGGTGGGACGACTCTGGGAGATTCACATTTCTAAACGGGGACTCCGCCGTTAGATGCTCGGGCTGCGGAGCGTGCTTGCGTAAAAAGGAGTACGAGCAGTACGTTTGGAATTTCTGCCCCGTGTGCGGGGCGGATATGAGAGGAGAATCCGATGGACACGGAAAGACTTAAAAAGTACCGATACAATCGCCTTGAGCTGCGCCGGATCGAAATGCAGATCGAAGACATGGACGGCGACCTCGAACCGCGCGCCACGCAGATCACGGGACTGCCGTCCGCCCGCGGGCAGGATCACGATGCGCGGATGATCTCCGTGATCCAGCGCCGCGCGACCCTCGTGCAACGGTATCTCGATCTCAAAGCGGCGATCTTCGACGAGCAAATGCAGATCGAGATAGCAATCCACAAAATCCCGCAGCCCTGGCAGCTCGTCCTTGCATACCGCTACTTGACGGGGATGCCGTGGCGCAAAATCGAGGATATGACGCACTATGGATATCCCCGACTTCAGCAGCTCCATCGAGAAGGACTCGAAAAAATTCGAAGCGTGTAGAATAAAAAAATCCGTCTTTTTAGGCGGATTTTTAAATTATTTGCAAAAAAAGCTTGCAATACACCGCGGTGTATGGTATAGTAGAGGAGTCAAAGATAGGAGGTGAAAGTCTGGCGAGACAAGAAAGTGAGGTGAGGGCTTTGAAAAAGAAGCAAAAGAAAAAGCGGCAACGCATGATACTTGCTACGATCGATGCGATTGCCGCCGTTGCGGGGCTGCTGGGAAGCCTTATACAGATCCTGATGCAGCTGATCGATAAAGACTAACCGACCAGATCAAGGGGAGGGGCGAGGGGCGCCCCTTCCTTTGATCAATATCATTCTACCAAAAAAAGGAGAAAAAAACAATGGTGAAAATTCCGAAATGGGTTGCGATCGTTATTTGCATTGGCGCGATTTTGCAGATCATAGCCACGACGCTCACGATCATCAACATGATCTAAAGGAGGCGGGGATGCCTACAGAAGCGAAAAAACGCTATAGGCGCGAAAAGGTGCAGACGGTGCGCATTGATCTTTACGGCACGGACGAAGACATCAAAGCGCACCTCGAAGCGATGAAGGAGCGCGGTGAATCCGTGCAGAAGTACCTAAAAGATTTAATTCGCGCCGATATGCGGTAAACATTATACAAAATTATACATCGTACTGTGCTATACTGATAGTGTCGAAAAGGTCGGGCGGAAACGCCGCGGCCTTTTGTTTTGCCCAAAACGGAGGGAAACGCATGGAAATTATTAAAATGCCGATCAAAGATATAAAGCCATATCCCAATAATCCGCGCAGGAACGATGATGCCGTCGCGGCGGTTGCGGAAAGCATTAAGCAGTGTGGATATTGCGCGCCGATCGTCGTGGATGAGGACGGCGTGGTGCTGGCCGGACACACGCGGCTGAAAGCGCTGAAAAAGCTGGGGCGCAAAGAAGCCGAAGTGTGCGTGAAAACGGGCATGACGGAGGAGCAAAAAAAGAAGTATCGCCTCCTTGACAATAAAACGAACGAGTTGGCGGCGTGGGACGTCGACGCGCTGGCGTCTGAGCTGGACGGGCTGGACTTTGGCGGCTTTGACTTTGGTTTCGGCGTATCGCCCGACGGCGAGGTTGTGGAGGACGATTATGACGAGCCGCTGCCAGAGACCCCGACCGCGCGGCTCGGGGAGGTGTACCAGCTGGGCAGACATCGGCTCATGTGCGGCGACAGCACGGATATCCTTGCGGTGCAGAAGCTGTGCGACGGTGCGATTATGGATATGCTTTTGACCGACCCTCCGTACAACGTCGACTACGAAGGCGGCGCGGGGAAAATCCAAAATGACAATATGGAGGATGGGAAGTTTAGAGAGTTCCTTTGCTCGGCGTTTCAATGCGCGAAAGAAGTGTTAAAGCCCGGCGGGGCTTTTCACATTTGGCACGCAGACACAGAGGGTTACAATTTCCGAGGCGCCTGCATCGATGCCGGACTGAAGATCCGTCAATGCTTGATATGGGTGAAAAACACATTTGTACTCGGTCGACAGGATTTCCAGTGGCAGCATGAGCCGTGCCTGGCGGGGGAAAATCCGCTTGACTACCCGGAAACAGAAGAGTACGAGGATGATTACCAGACGTGCATTTACGGCTGGAAGGACGGGCGGCACTATTGGTTCCGTGGACGTCGGCAGACCACAATCCTTGAGTTTGATAAGCCGACGAGGAGCGTCGAGCATCCTACCATGAAGCCCGTGAAGATGTTTGATTATGAGATGAAGTGCAACACGCAGCCGGGAGAAAACGTACTCGACCTGTTCGGCGGCGCTGGTACGACCGTGATCGCAGCGGAGCAGAACGGCAGAAATGCGTTTGTAATGGAGCTTGATCCGAAATACGTCGATGTAATCATTGATAGATGGGAAAAACTTACGGGGCAGACCGCTGTCCTGCTATCAGACTAAGGAGGCGAAAAGCATGGCGGGAGGGCGACCGCGTAAAGACATAGACAAAAAGCAGTTTGAAAGCCTATGCGGTTTACAATGCCGCCTTGACGAAGTCGCCGCCTTTTTTGATTGTTCCGTCGCCACGGTGGAGCGATTCTGTCATCGAGAGTACGGCACAAGTTTTGCTCAAGTTTTCGCGGAAAAGCGCTGTCTGGGCAAAATATCGTTGCGACGCAGCTCTTTTGCGCTGGCCGCGAGAAGCGCGCCAATGGCTATTTATATCTGGGAAAATTGGTTCTCGGAGAAGGAAAATGCGGCGATCGAGAAGATTGACGACCTCATGACGCGGCTTGACGAGGAAGCGGGGGCAGAAGAGTGATCCAGACGCCGAAGCAGCGCGAGTATAGGCGCAACGCGACGCACCGATGGAACGTAAAGACGGGCGCAACGCGAAGTGGAAAGACATACGGCGATTATTTTCTCCTGCCGAAGCGGCTTCGGGCGGGAAGCGGCAAAGAGGGCGCGAACGTGATCCTCGGCAACACGCGCGGCACGATCCAGCGAAACCTCATCGAGCCGTTGCAGGATATGTACGGCACGACGCTCGTCTCGTCGATCCGAAGCGACAACACCGCGACGATCTTCGGGGAGCGCGTTCACTGCCTGGGCGCAGATAACAAAAAGCACGTCGATCGCATCAGAGGTATGTCGATCAAGTATTGCTATGGCGATGAGGTCACGACGTGGAATCAAGATGTTTTCGCCATGCTCAAGTCGCGACTCGACAAGCCGTACTCGATCTTCGATGGGACGTGCAACCCGGCATCGCCGCAGCATTGGTTCAAACAGTTTCTCGACGGCGATGCGGACATTTACCAGCAGGCGTACACGATCGATGACAATCCGTTCCTCGATCCAGACTTTGTCGCCAACCTCAAGCGGGAGTACGCGGGGACGGTCTATTACGACCGTTACATCCGCGGGCTATGGGTTGCGGCGGAGGGTGCGATCTACCGCCCGTACTGCGATAATCCCGAGCGCTACATCATCGACGACGCGCCGCCCGTATGGACGGCAGAAATCGGGGTTGACTTCGGCGGCGGCACTTCCGCACACGCTTTTGTCTGCGTGGGCTACACGCCGCGCTATGCCGAAAAGATTATCCTCGACGAATACTGCGAGAAAGAGGCGCTTGACCCGGCGCGGCTGGAGGCGGCGTTTGTTGCTTTTGTGCGCAAGTGCAAGGAGCGCTATCCCGTGTATGACGTCTATTGCGATTCGGCGGAGCAGACGCTTATCAATGGCTTGCGCCGAGCGGCGGCTGATGCAGGGCTAAATGTCAACGTTGCGTCGGCGCTCAAAAAGCCGATAAATGACCGTATCCGCTGCGATTGCCGCCTGATGGCAAACGACCGTTTTAAGATCATGCGGCACTGTGCGGCGACACGCGACGCGCTGATGACGGCGGTATGGGACGCGGCGAAGCTGACGGCGGACGTGCGGCTGGATAACGGCACGACCAACATCGACGTGTTGGATGCGCAAGAGTACGCGACGGAGCGGCACATGACGGAGCTGATGGAGTACCGTGTGCCGCGACGCGACGACATTATCCGATGGGGGATATAAGCGATGGGCATTTTTGACAAGATCAGACAGGGGGTGCGGAGGCTTACGGCAGACCTCAATTTGGGCAGGAGTTACAAGGACGTTTTTGAGTTGGATGGCGTGCCGCCGTTTCGGACGTTTTACAACTTCTGCATTTTCCCGGCAAAATATATCTATCGCGGCTTGTATAAGCCGTGGCATATCGTCCCCGCGCCGACGGTGGAAAACGATCTGGCGACGCGGCAGCTTTTCCGGCTCAACATGGCGAAGGCCGTGTGCGCGGAAATGGCTGGACTCGTATGGAACGAGACGGCGAGCGTCAATATCTCGCGCGGCGATGTGATCGACGAGAACGACCCGCTCGAACGCTTCGTCCACGACGTCCTCGACGAAAACAATTTCTGGACGAAAATGCAGGAGCATATCGAACAGTCGGCGGCGCTCGGCGGCGGTGCGCTGAAGGTCTATGTGGACGGCGACCATGCGGACGACGGCACGATCGTCAAAGGCACGGAGCATATCTGCATCGACTACTGTATGGCCGATCAGTTTATCCCGACAAGCTGGGACAATGCGGAGGTGCGCGAGGCGGTCTTCGTTTCCCGCGAAGCGAAGGACGGCTATTATTACACGCGGTTGGAGTGGCACAAGTGGGACGGCGACACATACGTCATCTCCAACGACCTCTACCGCGCGGACAAACCGAGCGACGAAATGCCGGACAGTCAGGACATCCTCGGCGTATGGTATCCGCTGGCGGCGGTGTATCCCAATATCGCGCCTGTCACGCCGATCAACGGCCTGACCAAATCGCTGTTTTCTTACTACCGCACGCCGATGGCCAACAACGTCGACGACAATTCGCCGTTGGGTGTGCCGATCTACGCCAACGCCTTCGACACGCTTCACGCACTGGATATCTGCTATGACTCCCTCGTGCGCGAGTTCCGCCTCGGCAAACGTCGCCTCGTCGTCCCGGCGAAGATGCTCCGCACGGTGATCGATCCGCAGACTGGGAAAATGCGGCGGTTTTTCGACCCGAACGATGAAAGCTATGAAGCGCTGGCCACGGACACGGACGAAAGCCTGACGATCAAGGAGATCGCGCCCGAACTGCGCGTCGCAGATCATGTGCATGGGATCAACTCCAACCTTTCCGTCTTGTGTCTGCAAACGGGGCTTTCGGCGGGGACGTTCACATTCGACCTCAATCAGGGGATCAAAACGGCGACGGAAGTCATCAGCGAAAACAGCAAGACCTATAAGACGATCAACAACTTCCAGACGCAGATCATGGCGGCGATCCGCCGCCTCGTGGAAAACATCATCACCCTCGGCGCGTTGTATGACATCCAATACGACGGGCAGAGCATCCGCGCGCTTACCGCTGGCGACTACGCCGTGACCGTCTCCATGGACGATGCGGTGCTTGAGGACGCACAGACGAGGATGCAGCGCGGCATTGACATGATGGCAAACGGCGTCCTTTCGAAGCACACGTTCTTGACCGATCCGAAATACGGCGTCGGCCTGACAGACGAGAAGGCCGACGCGGAGCTGCAGCAGATCGCCGACGAGGGCAAGATCACGACCCGCGCGCTGGACATCTTCGGCGCGCAGACGATTGAGTGATGAGCGATGCTTACAAATGCAGACCTCCTTAGGCTGTCCGAGCCGCTCGAAGCGGTCTATGCGGACACGGGGACAAGCCTGCTGATAAACGCGGCGGGCTTTTTTGACGACATCAAGGACATCACGCCGGACGAGTGGCGCTTGCGTATGCTGGCGCAGATCGGGCGATTGACGGACGAATCCATCGAGATCATCGCGGCGGCGACGGGCGTCGCTCCCGACATGCTGAAAAAGGCGATCGACGACGCCGCGCAGATGGAACTGAAAGACGTGGACGCGGCGCTTGCCAACGCGGTCAAGGCGGGAAAAATCTCTGCGCCTGTCGCGGGAGCGGCGACCGACACGCGCGTGTATCAGACGATCCAAGCGCTGGCGCTGCAGGCGGGTGAGCGTTTGAGCCTTGTCAACTCGACGATGCTCAACTCGACGTTGCAGGCGTATGTGTCGGCGGTCAACGTCGGCTATGCTGAGGCGGCGTCCGTATTAAATGCGGCGGCGACGGGAACGGCAATCGGGATTGACAGCTTGCGCTCGGCGGTGCGAAGGTCGATCAAGCAGCTCGGTGAGCTGGGCATTACGGGCTATGTGGATAGCGCGGGACGCAACTGGACGCCGGAGGCCTACGTCAACATGGTCGTGAGGACGACGAGCCATAATGCCGCGATTCAGGCAACGGCGGCGGAAGCGGCTGACTATGGCGTTAATGTCTTCCAAGTGTCCAGCCACAACGGCGCTCGACCGCTGTGCGCGCCGTATCAAGGCAAGTTTTACACATGGGACAGCACGGGCGGCGTCGTCCATGACCTTTATGGCGGTGAGCATAGATACGAGCCGATCAGCGTCACGAGCTACGGCGAACCCGCAGGGCTTTTTGGCATTAACTGCGGGCATTACCAGATCCCGTTTGTCGATGGCTTTAGCGTCCCGGCGTCTACGGCGTGGGAACTGGACACGCCGGAAAAGCGAGAAGAAAATGCGCGCGCTTATCAGCTGTCGCAAAAGCAGCGGGAGATGGAGCGGCGCGTGCGCGCGGAGCGAGAAAAGGCGGCGACGTATAAAGCGGCTGGGCTTGATGACGAGTACAAAGCCGCGATGGAAAAAGTGCGCGCCAAAATGGCGGACTATGAGGGCTTTTGCGATGACAATGGATTGACTCCAAGGCGTGAAAGAACCGACATAGTGTGGTATAATAGACGTGGGGGACAAAGCGCTCAGGCGCGAAAGATACAGCAGCTCAAACAGGACGAAGCCCTCCGCGATAAGGTGCGCCATGACATCATCAACGGCGAAATTCCGACGAAGATCAATACGGGACATCAAAACAAACATATTCGCGAGTCGAGCGGGTACATAGAAGGCCGAAGCTATTTGTATGGCGATTTGGAAACAGCGCAAGTGCTTGTATACCAATATGGAGGAACGGGCGATATACGCATAGGATCGAAATCGCACAAATGGTCACAACGCGAATATATTACGGCAGACCGCGACATCGGCGTAGCTATTGATCCCGAAACGGGCGAGGAAACGCCCACGAGTTATTTCTCAATCCGATATGGGAAACGTGGAACGCATATTGTGCCGGAAGTAAAAAAGGAAGCTGAAAAATGAAATTTAGAAAATGCACTCTGATGGAATGCGTTGGCAAGATTGCGCGGCTGACGGCGGCTGATGGAGAAGTCATTATCGCCAAGACGTTTGACTACATGACCGCAGAAGACAACGAAGAACTTGACAATGGGCTGGTCGGCGCGTCTGTATCTTATCGAGATGAATTTGGGCACGGATATGAAATATCTGAGGGCGACCTCGTAAAGATTGAGGTCGAAGACAAGGATTGAGACAAAACAGAATAACGAACCGTCATACAGCGTATGGCGGTTTTTTGATGGAAAGGAGAAAACCAAATGCCTACGAAATGTGAACATCAATGGATCGGTCTCGGCGCTGGCGTGCGTTGCGTGCGCTGCGGGCTGGAGTTTACGACGGCAGAATATCGCGCTTATCTTGCCGCCGCCGAGAAGCCGAAACGCGCCGCAGGACAGCGCAGGAAGACACAGGAGAAACGCAACGGCGAAACAGGGGAAATCCCTAACGTGAAGGAGGCGAACGCGCAGTGAACGAATTTGAGCGCTTGTGCGCGATGCTGAAAATCGCGTATGAAAACATCGTCGTGCTGCATCATCAGGTGATCGGGCGCAACTGGAAGACGGCACATGAGTGGATGGAAGAAATCTACGAAGCCGTACAGAAGTGCGGCGATGACTTGACGGAGACGGCGCTGATGCTCGGCTATCGCGAAATGTCGATTGCCGACGCTGTGCTTGCGTTTCAAGGCGATGTGCTGACCGCCGAACCGCGCGACAAGAGTGAGACGTACATGGCGGCGCAGAACATCCTCCGCACGCTGTGCGGCATGATTGAGGCGGCAAAGAGCATCGCGCCGCCCGACGTACAGAACCGACTTGACGAGTATGCGTATGCGTTTAACGTGATCGCGAACTACAAGTTGGAGCGCGCGATGGCAGACCGCGATTGACGCGGCGAAAGATCAACGCTTGCATGAGCCGTCCTTGTGGCGGCTTTTTGCATATACGCCGGGCGGGCGTAAAACGCAAAAATACGCCGAGATCGTCTGATGCGGCGAAAAATAAGGAGACGTAAAACAATGGCAACTTTTACACGTGATGCGATTAAGTCCATTTTGGCGGACACGAAGCTGACGCCGGGCGAGAAGGAAGACAAGATCTTTGCGTTGCATGGGCAGCACCTTTCCGAGGGCTATGTGAGCAAGAGCGATGCGCAGGCGGCGACCGATGCGGCGCTTGCGGCTGTGCAGACGCCCGACCCGAAGAAAACGCAGGAGTATCTTGACCTCCAGAGCCAGTTTGCCGCGTACAAGGACAAAGAGACCGCGCGCCGCAGCGAAGACTATCGCGGCGTGAAGGACAAGTTTTTTGACGCGGTGTATGCGGCGATTGACCGAACGGATGGCGCGAAACCCGTTGCGGAGCAGATGGAAAAAATGCGCGAAGAATACGCGGAGTATTTTTCCGACGATGACGCGCAACCGCAGAGCGGAAACCCGTCGTTCGGCGCGCAGTCGAAAGGCGGCATGCCGCAGGGCAACGGCAATGGCAGCTTTGCCGCCGCGTGGGGCTATGGAGCATCGCGGGGCAAAACGGACGAAAAATAACAAAAAAGGAGCGAAAGCAATATGGCTTTTATGCAGACCGATGTGAACTATGCGACGCAGTATGCGCGCGAGCTGGCGAACGTCTATCCCTATCTTTCCTACTTTTCCGACATTTGGGCGGCGCAGAACAGCAACCGTTACCGCCCCGTGCAGGGCAAAACCGTCGCGATCCCGTCGATGACCGTTTCCGGCGCACGTGCGGTTGACCGCGATCACATCACGGGCGCGTTTAACCGCAACTGGAACAACGAGTGGCAGATGCTGACGATGGGCATGGATCGCGAGTGGGATACGATCATCGATCCCATGGACATCTCCGAGACCGGGGACGTCGCGACCATCGCCAATGTGACCCGCACGTTTAACGAGCAGCAGAAAGTCCCCGAGATGGATGCCTATGCCGCGTCTCGTCTTGCGGGCTTTGCCAACGGCGCGGGCGGCATCGACACGACCGCGCTTACTGCCGACAACATCCTCGCGCAGTGGGATGAGTACCTTGCGTACATGACCAACAACCGCGTCAATCGTGACCGCATCCGCGCGAAGATCACGCCTGCCGCGTACAAGCTGCTCAAAGAGGCCGCTGGCATCACGCGCTTTATCGACGCTGGCACTGGCATCCGCAACATCGACCGTAACGTCGGCAAGCTGGATGGCGTACAGATCGAAGAAGTGCCGTCCGACATCATGCAGACCGCGTTCGACTTCACGGAGGGCTGGATCGCAAACGGCGGCGCGAAGGTCAATCTGCTGATGTACGATCCCGAGGCGATTGTCGCGCCTGTCGTGTATGACGTCGCGATGATGGGTGCGCCGACCGCGCAGTCCAAGGGCAAGTATGTCTACTATGAGCGCTACTACTACGACGTCTTCGCGCTCAACACCCGCTCCGCTGGTATCTTTGCGAACGTCTCGGCAGCGAGCGCGCTGAAAACGCTGACCGTGACCTCTGTTGCGGGTGCGACGGCTGGCACTGACATCACCGTTCTCGGCGGCACTGGTAATGCGACCTCTGTCTATCTGTATGCGGCGGGCGCGTCCGCGAAGACCGTGACCGCTGGCATGAAGCTGAACGCGTCTGACTGGACGAAGCTGGAAGGTACGAAGGGCGTCAATGTCACCGGGCTGACCGCTGGCAACGTGATCACGGTCGTCGAGGCGAACCGCGACACGCTCATGCCGATCGCGTCCGGCACGGCGACGGTCGTCAACAAGTAACGCGGGGTGATCGGCAATGGCCTACGTTGATTATGCTTACTACACGGATAGCTACGGCGGCACGGATCTGAACGAAGCGGATTTTCCGACCTACGAGAAGCAGGCGGAAACCGTGATCGACACCGTGACGCGCTATTATGTGCGGCAGAACGGCGTGGATACCTTGCCGGAGATCGTGCAGACGATGCTCAAAACAGCGGTATGCGCGCAGGCCGACTATCTTTTGACGGTCGGCCTTGATGCCGCCGCGTCTGGCGTCCTCGGCACGGATTATACGGTTGGCAAAGTCCACGTCGGCGCGGGCGCACTGGCAAGTGCAAAAAGCGCGGCACAGACGATGCTTGCGGCAGGCGCACAGGCGGCGCTTGAACAGAGCGGACTACTCCAGCGGCATACGGGGACGGCATATGAGCCGTTCGCCCCGTTTCCGCTCGGCTGGGGGTGATGGCGATGCTTCGACCGATCCCCAAACGCATCTTGACGCAGACGATGACGATCCACGTCCCGTCGGCGATGGATGCAGATCAAAACGCGACCTACACGGACACGGTCGTATCGCATGTGCATTTCCAGTCCGACCACCGCACGCTCAAGCAGAAAGATAACACCGAGATCCAGACCACGGGCGTGCTATTTATCGATCCTCGATACAGCCGCCCGGCTTTGGATTATCTGGCGCTTTCGGCGCAGGCGGAGGCGGTCGGCGCGCAGTTGCGCGTGACGATCGACGGTCAAATACTCACCATCCTCAACGTAGATGCTGTGCCGGACGACACGGGACGGCTCCATCATTGGGAGGTGACGACGGTATGAGCGTGGTCGTGCATTTTGACCGCAAAAGGACGTTTGATGCGATGGCAAAGGCGCTGTACGCGACCAAAAACGAGATTTTGGAGGACTGCCGATTTTACGCGCGCGAGGACACGGGCGCGCTGATACGCTCCGGTCATGCGGAGGAAGTCGGCGGGGCAAACCCAGAGGTGGTAATCTCTTTCAGCACGCCGTATGCAGAGCGCGTGTACTTTGAGGGCAAGCCGTCGACCGACAAAAACTCAAACGCGTCGCTAAAATGGTGCCACGTCGCCGCAGAAAACAACCTTGAAAAGTGGACAAAAAACTGGGCGGCACGCGTGCTGAAAATGCTGGGTGATTGAGTATGGCAGAGACCAGTATCATCAAACAGGTGCTTGATGCGGTGCGCGCGCTGGCGCAGGGCAGCGGCTTTGCGTATGCACCAATCGTCAATGGTGCGCTTACGCCGAACAACGGCCTGAGCATGACACTTGCGGGCGGCGGCATGGATACGACGTTTTTTAGCGTTGGACAGAGTATCGGCTTGACGCTGACGCTCAATGCAAAGCACGAGGATCAAGCGGCGGCGCAGAACGCGCTGAACAATCTGCACGCGTTTCTGACGCGGCGGAAAAGTTTCCCGCGCGGCAAGGGCTGGCAGATCACGAGCATTACGACGGACAGCGTACCGATGTATCTTGACCGAGAGCAGAGCAAGCAATGGCTCTACGGATCTGGGCTGGCGGTGCGCTTTTACTACTTTCCCACAGAAAAAGGAGGCTAAAAAAGTATGGCTTATGGCTTGATGACCATGTACGGCATCACGGCTAAAATCGGCACGAGCAAGGCGGCGGGTGATAGCGGCGCGTGGACGTATGCACCGTTTGGCGACGGCATCGACAACCTCACTGAGGCGCTGAACGAGGTCGTGCAGCAGTACTTCTTTTTGACCGACAAGGGCTTTGCAAAAAACCATGTCACGGGCATGGCACCGACCTTCACGGTCACTGGCCGCCGTATCTATGGCGATGCGGCACAGGACTACATCTTCGGCAAAAAGTATGGGCTGGACGATCAGCGCATTTCGTCTTTTCAGCTTGAGTACCTTGACGCGTCGGAGGCGACGGTGACGATCACGTGCGATTGCACGATCGCCAACATGCAGGAGTTTTCTGGCGCTACGACCGACGACACGGCGATCTCCATGGAGATCCGCTTTGACGGCAAGCCCGAGGTAAAAAGCACGCCGAAAGGCTAATGCAGCGAGAGGGAGGGCTTGACGGCCTTCCCTCTTTTTTTACTTTGAAAATTCGGCGGGGGAGAAACCCGCCTTTGAGGTGATAACATGGCAAAAATCATTACACCGATATTGCGCGACACAATCGAGCTGTGCGATGCAAGCGGCGCGGTCGTGGAAACGGTGTCGTATAGCGTCAATGTGCTAAAGGCGTTTGAGGCGATCGCGGCGGCACAGGCGGAGTTTAATGCGGCGATGGAAACCGACGACACGGAGCGTATCGGGCGCGCGTTTGTCGGCATGATGGCGTCGATCTTCGGGCAGGAGGCGACGGAACGCATTGTAAACTTTTACGGCGCGGAGACGCCGGAGGAAGCGAACAATCTCGTTTGGCTGGTCACGCCGATCATCGTGGATAACGTTTTCCCGGCGCTTGAAAAACAGCATGAGCAGATCATCGCAAGCAGAAAAGCATTGAGCAGATATGGGGCGCGCGTTTGATCTAACGACGCCGCCGCCGATGACGCTGGAATACGACGGGCGGGAATATAAGCTCATACCGTGGTTTGACAACGTCTTGCTGATGCTACGCGCAATAGATGGTCTTGATGCAGTAGACCGTGCGGACGTGATGTGCGCCTTTTTGGTGGATGGCACATGCCCGTATGGCGATGCGGGATTTGTCGCGACGCTCATGGCGGCGTTTTTTGATGTGCGGGAGTCGGACGGCATGCCGCGCGCGATGGATTTTGAGCAGGATGCGGCGCTGATTTACGCGGCTTTTCGGCAGGCGTATGGCATCGACCTCCATGCGGAGATCGGGCGCATGCACTGGCTTACGTTTCTGGCGCTTTTGGAGGGGCTTCCGGGTGATACGCGCTTTTCGGACGTCGTGTCTATCCGCGTGCGTCCGCTACCCGACCCGACGAAGACGAACGCGAAGGAACGCGCGGAGCTGATGCGCTTGAAGCAAAAGTATGCGGTACGCGTAAGCGAAGATGAAAGACAGAGCGGCTTGCAAAGCGGCTTGAGAAAAATCGCGGAGTGCCTTTTGGCACTTGCGGAGGAAGGAGACGAAAATGGCGAAAGTCGGCAGCGTTGAGTTTGGCGCGTCCCTCGATACGAGCAAAGTCGACGCAGGAATAAAAAAAATAACTGGCGATGCTAAAAAAGGCGCGTCGATAATCGATAAGGCTTTCAAGCGCGCGTTTTTGGCGATTGGTGCAGCGATTACGGCAAGCGCGGGCATCGGCATCAATTTCAATCGACAGATGGAGACGTACCAGACGTCGTTTGAGGTCATGACGGGCAGCTATGAAAAGGCCGCTGACCTTGTGGAGGAGCTGAAAAACCGCGCGGCGGCGACGCCGTTTGACCTCACGGATCTGGCGGATACGACCCAGCTCTTGATGAACTATGGCTTTACCACGGACAACGTTATCAGCTCCATGGAGATGCTCGGCGACATTGCACAGGGCGACTCGGAAAAGCTGTCGCGTATCGCGCTTGCGTATGGTCAGATGACGTCAGCGGGCAAAGTGACCTTGCAGGACGTAAAGCAGATGATCGAGGCGGGGTTTAACCCGCTGCAAGAGATCGTCGAGACGACGGGCGAGAGCATGGGTAGTCTGTATGATCGGATCAGCGATGGTACGATCAGCGTGGACGAGATCACGGCGGCGATGAAACGCAGCACGTCGGAGGGCGGAAAATATTTCCAGTCGATGAATAAGCAGTCGCAGACGTTAACCGGGCGCTGGAATACGCTCAAAGATACGTTTGCGGAGGCGACGGGAACGCTTACAAAGGGGATCAGCGATTGGCTGCGCGACAAGGGCATCCCTGCTGCAAGCCGCGCACTTGAGTGGCTGACGAAAAATTTTGAAGACCTTCTTCCGGCGATTGAGGTCGTCGTGGTAGCGGCGGCGGGTTTTTACGTGGCGTTCAAATTTGCGGACATCATCAAGGGTATAAAGGACATTGGTGCGGCGCTGGCATCGAGCGCGGGCATCGCGGGACTGGTAACGGCGGCGATCGGCGCGCTCGTCACGGTCTTGGCGATCATGTATGCCAAGGCTAACGAGAGCAGCGCGTACTTTAAGGATTTTGAGAGCAGGATGAATGACCTCCGCACGTCGATTGATAACACGGCGACATCTGTGCGCGATCTCGAAACGTCGTTTAATGAGACGATGCTCCAGTCGGAGATGACGGCGGAAAAGGCGAGCGCGTACCTTGATGTGCTTGATCGTATCTCCGAGGACGGCGTTCTGGCGGCAGACGAACAGAATGATTTTAACGCCGCCGTTGCGATGCTCCAGACGCTTTATCCCGATTTGCAGATCGAAATCGATGAGACAACCGGGCTGATAAAGGACGGTACGCAGGCATTGCGCGACCAGATCGAGATGATGCAGCAGCATGCACAGGCGGCGGCGTTACAGAGCCTTGTGCGGCAGGCGTATGAAAACCAGACGACGGCATTAAATGACATGAATCGCGAGTGGAAAGAATACACCGATGCGTCGGATCACAATCAGGCGTTTTATCGCCGGCATAATGCGAAAATCTCGGAGACAAACACGCTGCTCGGCCAGAATTTTAAGACTGTGAAAGAGTGCGTCGATGCGCTTTCCGGCTGGCAGGGAGCGACGGCAGATCAGACGCAACGCGCACAGGATTTGTATGACGCTTTGCTTCCTTTGGTATCAACGGAAGAAGAAAACCGACAGGCTGTAACTGACAGCATGGAATCGCTTGGCAAGGCGCAGGGCGTGTATGGAGATGCGTCTCTTGCGGTGGAAGGCTATGAGCAGGCCATGTCCGATGCGGCGGCGACGGGCGATTATAGCGCGGTGTCAATCGGGAAAAGCTATGACAAGATCGTCAACAAGTCGCATGAAATGAAAAGCAATGTACAGACTGATGCGACAGAGGCGGCGAATGCCGTGGCGAATGGCGGAAGCGGCAGCGGCTGGGGCGGCGCGGCTGGCGTGGCAACGCGCGAACTCCAGAACAAATTCCAGCCGAACCTTCGGCGCGCGGGCATAAATGCGGCGCAGGGCGCGATTGATGGCATGCTGTCAAAGCTCGGCGAGCTGAAAAGTACGGCAAAATATCTTGCGACGCAAGTCAATGGGGCGTTTAACGGGTGGCTCAAAATCCGGTCGCCCTCTCGCGTAATGATGGAAAGCGGTAAATTTGTCGTCGAGGGCGTCGCGGAAGGCATCGAAGATGCGGCGCATGTGGCGGAAAAAGCTGCGTCGAAGCTCGGCGAGGGCGTAGAGGCGGCGTTTGATGCGACGCCGCGAATGGACAACGTCGCGGCGGGCGCGGCGCTACAGCGCGTACAGATGCAGGAGGTGTACAGCAACATCTCGGCGCAGATGCAGACGGCTCCCGTCCATGTGCACGTGGATGTTGATGGCGCGGAGATTGCAAGCGCAACGGCGTTGCCTATGTCGTATGCTCTGGAGTCGCTGCGTATCGCCGAGGCACGGGGGTGAGTGATTATGATTTATAACGGCATTGATTTGGGACGCTATCTCAACGCGTACGGGTATAAGGGCGTCGATGACATCCCGATCAGCGCTACGATGTGGTCGCCGACGCTGGGCGATGGCGGGAAAATCAGCCTTTTCCGTCGTCCGACGGTTACGGTGACGTTGACGGCGGTGATCGAGACGGATGAGGCGGGAACGCTGGATGAAAAGCTGGCATATCTGCGCACGGTGCTTGTAGCCGGAAAGGCATTTGTGCCTATCGTTTTTGATGAGCGCGATGCGCTGACGAGGCGCGGACGCGTGACGAGCTTTACCGTGTCAAAGTACCTTTTTACCATCGCAGAGGTGATCGTGACGTTTGTCGTCGACCCGTACCGCTATGGCGCGGAAAAAAGCGCGGCTGGAAGCGGCGGGAAAATCAGCGGCACGAACGCCGGGACGGCATCGGCGCTGGGCAAAGTCTCTTTTACGGTGGCGGAATCGCCCGAAACGCTGACGGTCACGCTTGCGGGGACGACTGGCGCGGTGCAGCTCGTGCAGCCCGCAAACGACACGCTCGATGGCGCGTGGGTGATCGACCTCGACCAGCGGACGGTCTACCTCGATGGCGCGCTGGCGATGCAGTTTGTGTCTTTTGCAAACACGACCTTTGAGACCTTCGAGGTCGCGCCGGGCGCGTTCGAGATCGACTTCTCGGCGGCGGTGACGGGGGCGACGTATAGCTACGTCGAAAGAAACCTATGATTACACGGGTACAGCTTCGCGACAGGCGGGACAACCTCATCGCGTATATCAAGACAACCGAGCTGACGAAATTCCAGCGTTATCGCGTGATTAACGGGCAGCACACGCTGGACATGGCTTTTGCGCCGGACACGCCGCTCCTGCCGAGCTTGCAAAAATACAACCGCATTCTTTTCTACGACACGGAAATCGGGCGATGGTTTGAGTTCTCCATCGCTTCCGTGACGCAGACGATCAAAAGCGTCACGATCAGCGCGGAGTCGTCTTTTTACTCGACGCTGTGCTGCTTTATCCCTTTTACGGATGTGACGGGGCGCACGGTCGTCAATGGCATGTACGAGCTTTTCGGCGAGGCGTATCCGGCATCGGAGTGGACTGTAGGCACGAGCGACGTGATGGGCAGCTATTACATGCAGCGCACGCGCACGACGCTCAAGGACGCATTGATGGATTGGGCGCAAAAGTGCGGCGGCGAGATCGACCCGGAGGTGAGCGTGGCGGAAGATGGCACGATCACGCGCCGCGTTAACATTTACAAGCGCGTCGGCGAGGATCGCGGCTTGAGCTTGTACGACGACCGTGAGATCACAGACATCACGCGCAATGTGCAGCAGGGTGACATCTACACGGCGGCATACGGCGTGGGAAATTACGTCGAGGGATCGGATCAGGCGTCGACGTTTGCGGACGTCGTCTGGTCAACCGGAAACGGAGACCCGGTGGATAAACCCGCTGGGCAGACCTATGTGAGTCTCGGCGCGGCGGCGATCGACCAGTACGGGCAGAACGTCGGCGGTACGCTCGTCGACCGATGCACGGCATACACCATCGACACGGCAGACCCGGCTACGCTCCTTGAGCGGACGTATGCGGCGCTTGTCGCACAGCTTGTCGATCCGACCGCGTACACCATCAAGGCGGCGGATTTTCCGTCGCTGGGGATTCCCACGTCGGAGGTCGGCTTTGGCGACACGGTCGGCGTGGTATCCACGGCGCTGGGGCTGCGTTTCCGCACGCGGTGCGTCGGGAAGCGGACGGACTATCTCAACGGGCTTAACACGGTCTACGAGTTTAACGAGCGCCCGTATCAAGTGGTGCGCTCGATCTCGGCGATCAGCCAGACGGCAACGAACGCGGAGCGGATCGCGAACGAATCTTTTTACGGCGCGGTGCTGGACAAATTTAACCGCGAAATCAACGCCGATCAGGCTTATGTGATCGCCGACCCCGCCGAAGGGTTTAACACTTACAATGCCGCGAACCCCGTAGACGCGACGAAGGTCACGTCGATCCGTGGCGGCAGCGTCCGCGTTGCCAACAGCAAGACGGCGGGGCAGTGGAACTGGTCGACCGTCCTCACGGGGGATGGGCTGGTGATTAACCAGCTGACCGCGCAGAAGATCGAGGGCGAGAATTTTGAACTCGATATGCAGACAGGTCTTCTGGCTTTCGGGGAGCGCGTAAACGGCGTGCTAAAGCCAGTGATCCAGCTGCAAAGCACAGGCTTTGAGATCATCGGCGACCAGATCAACGCAAAATTCTCGCCGGAGCAGATGGCGTTTTTGAACAACGTCAACGGCGATATCATCGCGCAGTTTTCGGCGGTCGGCGCGGAAATGCCAACGGCGATTGTAAACGATGAGCTGATGATCGGGCAGGCGCGCTTTATCCCGACGACGGACGCGCTGATGATCGTGATAAATGACAAGGAGGGAGGGCTGAACAATGGCTGACATTTCCGCCGGGGGAATTTGGTTCGGGTCGCAGCCGAACATCTATTTTGACGTGTCGTACACGGTCACGCGCAACCTTACTGCGGTGAGCGTGTATTTTGACATCGGCATTTCTGCGGTCGGCGGCGCGTCGAAGTACGGGTACAACCTCACGGCACAGCCCGCGACGGCATATGAGGCTTTTGCCGTGACGGTGCTTAAAAACAACACGCCAAACCAATGGGCGGCGTATAGCGTGCGAACGGGGACGTGCAACTTCACGGTTTCCGACCTCTCGCAGACCTCCGTGGCGATGCAGATCACGTTCCGCTCCAACTCGGGGCGCGTGACGGTCTTCCCGTTCACGGTCACATTGCCGAACCTCGCACCGTCCACGGTCTCCAGCGCCGTCGATTTCGTCGTGGGCAACGACCTCCCGATCACGGTTTCGCGCTCGTCGTCCACTTTTACGGCACAGGCGCGCGTCTCCATCGCGGGCAACGACCTCGGCGCGGTTTGGACGGTCAGCGGCACGGAAGCGGTTCTGCCGCTTGCCGCATATGCCGACCAGATATACGAGTGGGTGACGGATTCTAACGCCGCGACGGCGGTGGTCACGCTGACGACCTACAACGGCTCGACCGTCATCGGCTCGACGGCGAAGACAGGCACGGCGCATTTGACGGCGGCAGAATGCTTGCCGATCTTCGACGCTTTCACGCTTTCGCACGATAAAGAGGGGTTGACAGGATCGGCGACCGTGATCGTCCCGGGCTACACCAACGCGATCGCCATGATCGAGACGCCCGCGACCGCGCAGAAGGGCGCGACGATGGTACGATACGACGCCGTGTGCGGCGACGTCACGGGAAGCGTGGATTACTCGGCATCTTCGGCGGTCTCCATCGACCTCGCATCCATCAGCGCGGCCAGCATTACCGTCTCGGCGGTGGACAGCCGCGAGAACGCGACGCCTGTCACGACGGCCTTGACGGTGCTGGACTACGTCCCGCCTGCGATCGGCACGATCAATCTCGTGCGTGACAATCAGGTCGACGAGACGGCGACCATGACCTTTTCCGGCACGATCTGGAACAAGTCCTTCGGAGCGCAGACCAACATCTTCCTCGCGGCCTCGTGGCGCTATCGTCAAAACGGCGTGGAGGATTGGATGAGCGGCACGACGGCGATCATGCCGACGATCAACACAGACGGCACGTTCTCCTTCTCCGGCGCATTCACTCCAGCCTCTGGCGGCTGGGAGTCTGACAAATCCTACGAGATCGAGATCACGCTGACCGACCGCGTCACGAGCGCGTCGATGACGGCGACGCTCAACGTCGGCATCCCCGGCATCTACATCAAGCGCGTCGGCACGGCGTATCAAGTCGGCATCGGCAAAATCCCCGATATCGCCGACGGCGTCGACATCAAAGGCTTGCTAAAAATCGGCGGCTTTGCCGATCCTCCCGGAGTGCGAGACGAGCTGAATGTCCCGCTGCGGCCAAAGCTGCTTTGGAGCGGCTCGTGGTCAAGTGGCAGTATCACAGTGCCCGGATATAGCGATTACGAGCTTTTTGCGTTTGAGTCGGCGGCGGCGGAAGGGCTTTTCTTGATTGGCGGATATTGGGCTGGCGTCGGAGGGTTTTCCATTTATGCCAGCAATTACATTACCGTCATGGGTTATCGCTTTGGCGTCGATGGGGATAGACTGTCGATTGACAGCTATAACAAGGGGATAACGTCTTGGGATCCGACAACTGGCACCACGGCGACGTTTGCGGCAACGAAAATCTACGGTCTTGTACGCAAGGCGGATATACAGGGAGGCGCGACCTAAATGATTGTAAACCACAAAACCGACGAAAGCGGGCGGCTTGAAAGCGTGACGCTCTATCCGCTTGACACGACAAAGCCGACGCTGGAATTGCCGGACGATTTTGATTTGAAGCATGTCCGCGACTATGTCTTGAACGGCGGCACGCTGAAACACGATCCTTTTGTCGCCGCGCCGAGTGTAGCGGAGCAGATCGCGGCGCTGAAACGGAAACTCGACGAGACCGACTACATCGCCGCAAAAGCGGTGGACGCGATGGCAGCGGCTGATGGCTTGACGTCGCTTTTGGCGGCGCTCAAATCCATCCACACCGAATACGCAACCGTTTTTGCGCAGCGCGCGGCGTGGCGAAAAGAAATCAACGACTTGGAGGAAAAGTGTGATGACGCATGAAGAATTGATCGCACTGACGCACGACAACGAGCAGCGAAGCAAGAGCAACACACATCGAATCGACAAGCTGGAGGAACAGCAGAAACAATTTAACAAGTTGGTTTCGTCCGTCG
>ERZ1034917.504-NODE-504-length-34901-cov-17.022815_pt1 | contig 34901 bp, 36 predicted proteins | sample MGYA00520605_ERZ1034917 | MGnify/ENA primary metagenome ERZ1034917 (study PRJEB33766, sample SAMN09781784) | gut metagenome | biome: gut microbiome | host: Homo sapiens | place: Madagascar | study: EMG produced TPA metagenomics assembly of the PRJNA485056 data... | reverse complement strand
ATAAAATATTGCAAAATAATATTAATTGTATATAATTGATAAAAGAACATGTGCAAACCCAGCGGTTCAATCACTGGGGGTGTTATTTGAAAATAATTCAAAAGAAAGAGGTATGTTATGTCTAATAGGTTATTTCAGAATATAATTCAGCAAACTTCAGAGGCTGTTGGGAGAACAATCGGAGTGGTGGATGACTCATGTGTTGTAGTAGCTTGCAGCGATACTTCAAAAATAGGTGAAACAATCACCGAAATAAAACCGGAGGCTTTTTTATCCACAGATGTTTTCACAACCGGCAATGCAACTTTTAAACCTTTTGGAAATCCTTCTTGTCCGGAATTTGCAGTTTTCGTAATGAGCACAGACGAGTCTAGCAAAAAAGATGTTGTTGTTCTTTCAGTTGCAATGAACAGTGTAAAGCAACAGTACGACGACAAGTACGACAAGGTAAGTTTCATTAAAAACGTTCTTCTTGATAACATTCTCCCAGGAGATGTTTATATCAAAGCTCGTGAATTACGTTTCAACACCGATGTGAACAGAGTTTGCATGATAGTGAAAATAACTTCTAAGTCTGACATTTCTCCTTATGAAGTTCTCCAGAACTTGTTCCCAGATAAATCAAAAGATTTCGTTATAAGCATAAACGAAAACTCAATTGCACTTGTTAAAGAAATAAACAAAAGCATTGATATGAGATCCTTAGAAAAACTTGCAGCTTCAATAGTAGACACCTTAGCCGGGGAATACTACACTCACACAGTGGTGGGAATAGGAACTGCGGTTTCAAGTATTCGTGAGCTGGCTCGCTCCTTTACAGAAGCACAAATTGCTATTGAAGTAGGGAAAGTTTTCGATACCGAGAAGAGTGTTATCACTTACGACAATTTAGGAATCGCTAGATTAGTTTATCAGTTACCTGCAACTCTTTGCGAAACCTTCTTAAAAGAAGTATTCAAAAAAGGCTCTGTAGAATCCATGGATAAGGAAACTTTATTTACAATTCAGAAATTTTTTGAAAACAATTTGAATGTTTCTGAAACTTCTAGAAAATTATTTGTTCATCGTAACACTTTAGTTTATAGGCTTGAAAAAATAAAGAAGATGACAGGCCTTGACCTCAGAGAATTTGAAGATGCAATAGTTTTCAAAGTGGCACTAATGGTAAAGAAATATTTAACATCTAATCCTGTAAAATTTTAAAACTTGATATTTTTGTCATAATGTTGTAAAATGTATTACGAGGGCGACATTTGTTGAAACGTTCCGAGTACATACGCACATTTTGTTAGAAAAACTGAAGATGTGTTGCCTGAACCACGGGTGACACATTAACTTTTATAGTTGAATGGGGGCTATATGATAGAATTTAGAAATGTTGTTAAAGTTTACGACAAAGACAGTCGAGCACTTGATGGTTTGAGTTTTATGGTTCAAGAAGGTCAATTTATCTTTGTGGTTGGTGCTTCAGGTTCAGGCAAGAGTACGATGCTTAAGCTTCTGACCAAAGAAGAGAAACCTACAACAGGAAAGATAATTGTAAATGGTAGGAATCTTTCATCAATTAAAAGAAGGGAGATACCATTTTATCGAAGAAATTTAGGTGTGGTTTTTCAAGATTTCCGATTGTTGGAAAAAATGAGCGTCTTCGACAATGTAGCATTTGCAATGCACGTTACTGGTGCTAATCCAAAAAGTATAAAAAAGAGGGTAAATTATGTTTTGGATTTAGTCCAGCTCGGCAACAAAGCAACTCGAAAAGTTTCAGAGCTTTCAGGAGGAGAAAAACAAAGAGTTGGTCTGGCAAGAGCTTTAGTGAATAACCCTAGGATAATTATCGCGGACGAGCCTACTGGAAATATAGATCCGCACATGTCTTTGGACATAGTGAATTTGTTGGCTCAAATAAACAAGTGCGGAACAACTGTTATAATGGTTACTCATGATATTTCTCTGGTAAAGCTTTTCAACTTTCGCGTGGTTGAAATCTCCAAAGGCAAGTTAATAAACGATACTGAGCTTAAGGAGGTGGCAAATTGAACTGGAATTCTATCAGATATTCTTTAAAAGAGGGTATAAGAAATGTTTTTTCGAATGGAGTTATGTCATTAGCTTCAATATCGGTTATGGTATGCTGTATGGTTCTGACGGGAAGTGCTATGTTGCTTTCCATGAATTTGAGTAAAATTTTAAAATCGGTTGAAAACCAAAACAGTGTTACGGTATTTTTGAAAAAAAATATTTCCTCAGATGAAATTTCCAAAGCAGAGGAGAAAATTTCCAAAACTCCTAATATTTTAAAATGTGAGTATTATTCCAGTGCTCAAGCATCGGAAAGATATAAAGAAGTGCTCGGGGAAATTTACGAAACTTTACATAAAACAGGTAATCCGTTTCCGGAAGCATTTCATGTTACGATGGTAGACTTATCGCAGTACGAACAAACCGTTGAAAATTTAAATTCAATTGAGAGTGTTGATTCCGTCAGTGATAGAAGCGAAACAGCTCAGAAACTTGCAAATTTAAGTAAATTTATATCTACTTCAGGCATCTGGACCGTATGTTCGTTGGGTCTTATTTCGATGTTTATAATAGTTAACACGATACGTTTAACGATGTATAGTCGCAGGATGGAAATCAGCATAATGAAGTCGGTGGGAGCAACGAATAGTTTTATATGCGCACCATTTATAGTAGAGGGAGTTATTATAGGCATAGTAGCGGCTTTCATTTCTAGTTTTATACTCAACTTAACTTATTATTGTTTTGTGGACGTTGTAGGCCAGATTATCAGTTTCCACGGAGTGTATTTCAAAGATATATTCTTCAAAGTTTTAGGATATTTCTCGGCAGCAGGACTATTCTTTGGAGTCGTTGGAGGAATGATTTCGATAAGGCGTTATTTAAAAAAGGAAGGTGTTAATTTTGCAGGATAGTTCTAAAAAGATAAAAAGAATTATTTTAGCCTGCTCTTTGGCCATAGGTTCGATGGCTTTTCATCCAAATAGTAATGTGATATCCTCAATAAACATTAGCGAGGAGCAAAAGCGAAAATTAGATTTAAAAAATGAAGCAGAAAAACTTAGACAAGATTTGATTCAAACTAGAAAAAATATATCCAGTGAAACAAAAAATAAAAATGAGTTAGATGAGAAGATAAGTAAAGCAGAAAAAGAAATCGACGAACTTAATGAGTACATAAATAGATTGGACTCCCAGATACATGAAACAGAAAACAACATAATAGCCATAGAAAAAGACATCGAAGAAAAAACAGAGCTTCTAAAAGAAACATTGGTTTCAATCTACAAAGCTGGTGATGTCTCCGCTTTAGATATAGTTTTGGGGGCAAAAAGTTTCGAAGACTTTTTAGACAAAGCTGATATTGTTAAGTCGGTAAGTGATAGGGTAAAGGAACTAATTGATGCTTTAAATGAAAAATCAAGTGAGCTTACCGCTCAAAAAGAGAATCTTGAAAATATGAAACAGAAACAGGAATCCGAGAGGGCCAATGTTGAGTCTAAACGCAAGGAACTCCAGGAGCTTTTTGAGGAAAGTGAGAAACGCCTTAAAGAATATGGTGAATCTGAAAGCCAAACTCAAAAGCAAATAGATGAAACAGATGCTCAAATAAGACGTATCGATTCGGCAATCGAACGCTATTATGAAGAACAACGCAGAAAAGAAGAAGAGCTAAAAAAACAAAGAAGTGCTCAAAATAATACTATCACTCAAACAGTGCAAAGCGCTTCTCAAGTAGTAAATGAAGGAGAATTTGTGTGGCCAGTTCCAGGGTTTAGGATAATTAGTTCTGGGTATACGGATTGCGTTAATCGCAGGTCTGCCCACGGTGCTATTGATATAGCAGGGAGCGGTATATATGGTGCTAATATCGTTGCTTCCGGTGCGGGAGTAGTTAGAATGGCAAATTCTTGTGTTGATGCTTACGGTCAAGGTGGCGGTGGATACGGAAAATTTGTTTGGATAGACCATGGTAATGGTAAGTCCACTTTGTATGGCCACATGAGCGCGGTTAATGTTTCTATTGGACAACGAGTATCACGCGGACAAGTTATAGGTCATGTTGGGAATACAGGTCATTCCACTGGACCTCACTTACATTTTGAATTCAGATTAGATGGTAAAAGAGTAAACCCTCTGAATTATGTTCATAACTGAAACGCTCCAAGCACAAGAGTAAACAAGGAGAAATTGAATGAAGTTATTTAATAAAAAAATATCACTTGGAATGGGTTTAGCTGGACTATTTGTTGTTTCATCGGTGGTGTATTCACTTGGATACAAAATGGCTATGGTAAAGTTCAATAGCGTGGTTTCAAGTAACCAAGAAAAACAGAAACTATATGGAAGTTTGAGTGAAATAGACTACAACATAAGAAATGAATATATAGGTTCACTTGATGAAGATAAAATTTTAGGTGGTATTTATAAGGGGTATGTAGAGGGAATCGAAGACGAAAACTGCAAAATTATGACTAGAGAAGAATATAATGCAGAGATTGAAAAACGTTCTTCAGATATATCTTGGGATATAATTGATAATACTATTGGATATTTACGCTGCGGAGTTTTAGGTAAGGACTCCGCAGAAATGCTTCAAGAAAGACTACAGTATTTTATTTCGGAGAATATTGAAAATATTGTTTTAGATTTGAGAAATTGTTCTCACGGAGAATGTGATGAAGTATTTAAGTTTTTGGAATATGCCGCGCCTAAGGGGCATTTGATTTATCATATGAATAAAAAACAAGAAAAAGAACTAGCATGTGAATCCAAAAGTGATGGTGTGAACGTTAAATTTTTTGTTATTACAAACGAGGAAACTTCGGGGGCTTCAGAACTTTTGGCGGTAGTTTTAAGGGATTTTTTAAATGCAAAGGTTGTAGGAAATCAAACTTTAGGTAATAATACAAAAGATAAAATAGTGGAGATTTCAGAAAATTTAGTGCTGAAGTTCCCAAACGCCACCTACGTTTCCTCTAAAGGAACAGATATCTACAAAATTGGAGTTATTCCTGATAAAGTAATCGATATCACTGAATCAGAGAAAGAAAGCTTAAAAAAAGGGCAACTTCCTTATTCTCAAGATGCTCAATTGCAAGGTGCTATTAGTTTAATAAAAGGCTAGGTGAAAAGTATGTTTAAAAAGTTTATTGAAAAAATCACTGATTTAATTTATCCAAACAAATGTGTGCTTTGCAATGAAAATATAATATCGAGAAAAGACTACGTTTGCGAAAAATGCCTTAAAGAAGCTAAGCCTGTTCCAAAACTACAAACCCTAGAAATTGAAGAAAACCCCGATTCAAAAGTGGTTTGTGTTTCAGCGTTTAGATATATTGGAAATTTAAAAAATGCAATTTGGAGGTTTAAGTTCAGAGGCCACAAGAAGTACTCCGGTTTCTTCGCGCGAAAAATAGTGGATGAGTTTCAAGAGATGTTTAAAGACTATAAATTTGATTATATTTGTTTTGTTCCACTAAGAAAAGAAAGAGAAAGAAACCGAGGCTATAACCAAGCGCAGTGTATAGCCTCAGATATATCTTCGATTATTGGAGTGCCCTGCAAGGATGTTCTTGTTAAAATCAAAAATAATCACGTTCAGCATGAACTTGATTTAATTCACAGAAGATCCAATGTAAAGGGTGCGTACGGAGTAAAAAATCCGGGAGAAATTCAAGGTAAACGCATACTATTATGCGATGATATCGTCACAAGCGGAAGCACTTTGGCGGAATGCGCTAAAACACTATTAAAAAACGGCGCCAGCCTAGTTTGCTGTTGCACCGTTGCATATATTCCTAAACTAAACTTTTCAGATAAGAGTCAATAAATCCATCTAATTCTCCATCCATAACAGCTTCAACGTTTCCCATTTCGTATCCTGTACGATGGTCTTTAACTAAAGTGTATGGCATGAAGGTGTACGACCTAATTTGTGAACCCCAAGCTATTTCTTTTTGAATTCCTTTGATATCTTCTATTTTTTCCAAGTGTTCTCTTTCTTTTAGCTCAATAAGTTTTGATTTAAGAATTTTCATAGCGGTATCGCGATTTTGAAATTGACTTCTTTCGTTTTGACAGGCAACTATTATACCAGTTGGTATATGGGTTATTCTGACGGCGGAAGAAGTTTTATTAACATGCTGTCCACCTGCTCCACTAGCGCGATAAACATCCATTTTAAGATCATCAGGTGAAATATTTATTTCAATATCGTCGTTTATTTCAGGAATTACTTCCAGCGATGCAAAAGAGGTATGTCTGCGGCCGGAAGCATCGAAGGGAGAAATCCTAACCAGCCTATGAACACCGTTTTCACCTTTTAAAAATCCGTAAGCATTCGCACCCTCAACTATGAAAGAAGCGCTCTTTATCCCAGCTTCTTCACCATCTAAGCAGTCTAAAATCTTGACCTTGTAATTATGCTTTTCTGCCCAACGAGTATACATCCTCAAAAGCATTTCTGCCCAGTCCTGTGATTCAGTTCCACCGGCTCCGGCGTGGAGCGTTAAGATAGCATTTTGAGAATCGTATTCACCGGTTAGTAAAGTTATGAGAAGCTGGTTTTCTAGTTCTTTTTCTAAAGATTTCAAACTTTTTTCAATTTCAGATAGGTCTGAATTATCGTTTTCTTCGAGGGAAATCTCTATCATTATTTCAAGCTCTTCGAAGTTTTTCTGAACAGACTGATATCTCTTTGTTTTAGAATTTAAAATTTTTATTTTAGATAAAATCTTCTGTGAAGTTTCAGAATCAGACCAAAAGTCAGGGTCTAGAGTTTGTTTTTCCAAAGTTTTGAGTTCTTCAGTTGCTTCTTCAATTTTAAGGGCTGAATTAAGAGAATCCAGTTTAGGTTTAAGTTTAAGCAATTCAAGTTTAGTTTCTTCCAGTTGCAAATTAAAACCTCCTTGCTTTAAATCTAATTTATATTACCGAATTTCTCGTTATATGATTTAATGCATTTTGATATAACTTCAGTAGCTGAAACATTGCCTTGGATATCGTCTACAATAGTGGTCTTATTTTCCAGCATTTTATACACACTGAAAAAATGTTTCATTTCTTCAAACATATGATGAGGCAATTCCGAAACATCAGTATAAAGATTATAGATTGGATCATTTTTAGGAATAGCTATAATTTTTTCATCACTGCTTCCAGAGTCTATCATTCGAATAATTCCTATTGGGTAGCATTGAACTAGTGTCATGGGATAGATATGCTCAGAGCACAGAACCAAAACGTCTAGTGGATCGCCGTCGTCAGCATATGTGCGAGGAATGAATCCATAGTTTGCGGGGTAATGAGTTGAGGTATAAAGTATTCTATCCAGTTGAAGCATGCCGGTGTTTTTATCAAGTTCATATTTTAATTTGCTTCCCTTAGATATTTCAATTACTGCTACAAAATCCTTTGCTTTTACTCTTGAAGGCTCAATATCATGCCAGATGTTCATTTAATTTTCTCCTTTAAATTTATTTTGAATTTTAGCTGCTGTTACAGTATTTTGGATAAGCATTGCAACAGTCATAGGTCCAACACCCCCAGGAACTGGGGTAATATATGAGCAAAGTGGACTTACTTCTTCAAATGCAACGTCTCCGCAAAGTTTCCCGGATTCATTTCTGTTTATTCCAACGTCAATGACTACACATCCTTTTTTTACCATTTTAGAATTCAAGAAATTTGGCTTTCCTACTGCTGATATTATTATATCACAACCTCTGCAAATTTCTTCTAAATTTGGAGTTTTGCTATGACAAATTGTTACTGTAGCATTTTTTTCTAACATTAACATCGCCATAGGTTTGCCCACTATATTGCTTCTTCCTATAACTACACAGTTTTTCCCTTCAGGGTTTATGTTATAGTACTTGAGCAATTCCATAATTCCTGCTGGAGTGCACGGCGTTAAAACTGGATCTCCTTGAAAAAGCTTTCCGGAATTATATGTAGTAAATCCATCAACGTCTTTAAGCGGATGAATTTTTTCACAGACCGCTTTGCTATCGATATGTTTTGGAAGCGGAAGCTGAACTAAAATTCCCGAAATGCTTTTTTGCGAGTTGAGATTTTTAATTAAGTTTTCAACTTCTTCTTGAGAGGCTTCAGATGGCAATGAATACTGCTCAGAGTTTATTCCGGCTTCTTTGCAAGCGATATGCTTTTTGTTAACGTAAACTTTGGAAGCGGCATTTTCACCGACCATTATCACTGCCAATCCTACAGAAATGCCCTCTTCCTGTAACTTCTGAGACTCTCGTTTAGCTTTTGCGATAATCTCCTGAGCTACTTTTTTCCCATCAATCAACATTTAATCACACTTTCCTTGACTTTAGACACCAATAATAATTAAAATAATATATGGTAGTATTCAATTGTAACATAAAAAAGGGGATTTTTAAAGTGAAAATAAAAAAAGCAGTTATACCCGCAGGTGGGTTTGGAACAAGAGTGCTTCCGGCAACTAAAGTTTTGCCAAAAGAGATGTATCCTATTGTAGATAAACCAGCTATCCAGTACGTAGTGGAAGAAGCGGTAAAGTCGGGCATTTCGGATATACTTATAGTGGTTGGAAGAGGCAAGGAGGTCCTTCAAAATCATTTTGACGTAGCGCCAGAGCTTGAAGCTGCACTTGAAAAAAGCGGTAAAGAACAAATGCTAAAAGACGTTAGGCTAACTTCAGGTATGGCAAATATATATTTTACTAGGCAGAAAAATCCTCAAGGACTTGGCCATGCAATACTGTGTGCAGAAAGTTTCGTGGGTGATGAACCGTTTGCGGTGCTTTATCCGGATGATGTAATTTACAGTAAAAAAGTTCCTGTTTGCAAACAGCTGGTGGATGCTTACGAAGAGTTTGGTTTGGGAGTTTTGGGAGCTCACCAAATGCCCCTAGAAGAAATGAGTAAATACGGCTCTTTAAAAGTTGAAAATATTAGGGATAATTTATTCATGTGCCGTGATATGATAGAAAAACCTGCACCTAATCAAGTGATGTCTAGGTATTCAATTTTAGGGAGATGCGTTTTGCCTGCATCCATATTTGAAATTTTGAAAGATACCTCTCCAGGTGTGGGAGGGGAAATTCAACTAACAGATGCTATGAAGGTTTTGGCCCAAAAAGAAGGCATGATAGTAGTTGATTTTGAAGGTATCCGATATGATATAGGAAATAAGTTAGGTATACTTACTGCAATTGTAGAAACTGCTCTCAGACATCCTGAACTCTCTGCGGATTTTAAGGAATATCTTAAAAATATTCTCAAGGATATCTAAAGTTTTAAAATTTACAGTTGCAAAGCGAAACGAACTATGATAAACTTAAAGTCATGCTACTTGAAGTATGAAATGCTTAAGTATTGCAAAATTATGAACATTCCTCTGCCAGGGGGATTTACATAAGGCAAGAATGTTTGAATTAATTGGAGGAAGTTATGGATTTTTTATCAAAAGTATCTGAATCATCACTAAAAGAAAAACTCCCAGAATTTAACGTTGGAGATACCGTTAAGGTTGAAGTTAAAATAAAAGAGGGAGAAAGAGAAAGAATTCAGGTTTTCGAAGGCACAGTTATTGCGAAGAAAAACCAAGGAGTTTCTCAGACTTTTACAGTTAGAAAAATTTCTTATGGCTGCGGCGTAGAAAGAATTTTCCCCGTTCATTCTCCCAGCGTTAAAGACGTTAAGGTTGTAAGACGCGGTCTTGTAAGAAGATCTAAACTTTACTACTTAAGAGATAGAGTAGGAAAAGCTGCAAAAGTTAAGGAGAAAATATTCTAAAAACTTTATGGGGAATTATTTCCCCTTGTTTTTTCTAAATCGATTGGATATTTTTCATAATTTATATAGAATGGAGTAGAAATAATATGGATAAACAATACGATAATTATTCAAGCGACACCATTCAAAGAAATGTAAGCAACCCGGCAAGTAAATTCTCATCCGTTTGTTTCGATTGGAGTGAAACGGTTGTACAAGCAGTTATTCTAGTTGTTTTGCTGATGACGTTTTTGTTCAGAATGTTTACAGTTGACGGAAAATCCATGATGAACACTCTTTTCAATGGTGATAAAGTAGCGGTTATCAGATGGAAATACGTTCCTAAAAACGGCGATGTTGTAGTTATAAAGCACGGTGAGGAGTACAACAAACCTTTGATTAAGAGAGTTATTGCAACAGAAGGCCAAACTTTAAAAATAAACTTTGATACGGGAAAAGTTTTTGTTAATGGTGAAAAATTGAATGAAACTTATATAAAGGAGCGTATGTGGCTGGAAGGGGACGCTGAAATTCCCGAAGTCATTCCAGAAGGACATTGTTTCGTAATGGGTGATAATCGTAATAACTCAAGCGATAGCCGCAATAAGGTAATAGGTTTGATTCCAAATGAAAATATTGTGGGGAAAGCTAAATTCGTGATTTATCCGTTCAACAGAATTAAAGTTATAGAATAGCTGCTTTGGCTTAGAGTTCAAGGCGAATAATGAGTATAACTACGCTATAAAATAGTAAGGTAGTTATACCTCTTTAAATTTTTACTTAATTATTTTTAAGTCAGGAAAGTATAAATAGGTGAGGTGTAAATGATTTGTAAAGAGGATTGAGTTTTTATATGAGTGGTAATCAAAGCGGAAAGCAGATAGATTCAAAGCCTGAAGTATCTTGGTTTAAAACATTTTGTTTTGAGTGGTTGGAAGCCGGAATACAAGCTATAATAGTTGTTGTGTTTTTAATGAATTTCGTATTCAGGACTGTCAATATAAGCGGCGAATCTATGCTAAACACCCTTCACGACAACGATAAAGTAATTATCTCAAAATGGAAATATACTCCCAAAAATGGTGATGTTGTAGTCATAAAAAAGGGGAAAAAATTAGACTGTCCTATAATAAAGCGAATAATTGCTCTAGGTGGACAAAAACTGGAAATTAACTTTACAAATGGAACAGTAAAAGTAGACGGAAAGCAACTAAACGAGAATTACATAAAAGAACGTATGTGGTTGCGTGGAGATTCTGAAATTCCGGAAGTTATCCCTGAAGGATACTGTTTCGTGATGGGAGATAATCGTAATAATTCCACGGATAGTAGATTTGAAGAAGTAGGACTTATCCCATATGAATATATAGTCGGCAAGGCAAGTCTGATAATATTTCCTTTCGAGAGATTTGGGACTGTTTAATAAAATAGAAATAAAAATAACAAAGGTGAAAAAAATGAATAACTCTAATAAAATTAACTGGTTTCCTGGTCATATGGCAAAAACCAGACGCGAAATAACAGAAAGTTTAAAACTTGTGGATTTAGTAGTAGAAATTATAGATGCCAGAATTCCAATTTCAAGCAGAAATTTAGAAATAGCCTCCCTAACAAATGGGAAACCAAAAATTTTAGTTTTAAACAAAACGGACCTTGCACCAGACCACTTATTAAATCTTTGGAAGAACTTTTATTCTAAGCAAAACATGGTTTGCGTGCTTTATAGTTCTAAGGATGCTTCGAGTAGAAATCGATTCATGACAACTGCAAAAGAAGTTATGAAAGAAAAACTAGATTCTTGGAAACGAAAGGGGATACTGGGGCGTAAGATAAGAGCAATGGTTTTAGGTATCCCAAACGTAGGAAAATCTTCGTTTATAAATCATTTGTGTAAAAACGCGAAAGCTAAAGTTGAAAATAAACCCGGAGTGACCAAAAGAAATCAATGGTTTTCGTTGGGCAGTGAAATGGAACTTCTGGACACACCGGGTGTTTTGTGGCCGAATTTAGATAATCAGGAGATAGCTTGTAATCTGGCAATAACGGGGGCTATAAAGAACAGCATTTTAGATTTAGAAGATTTGGCGTACTTTTTCATAGATAAAGTTAAAGACGAAAATATTCTTACTCAAAGATACAAATTGACCCCGGAAGAATCCCAGGGTACAGCCTATGAAATTTTAAATTCTATCGGTAAAAAAAGAGGATTTTTAATTTCAGGCGGAGGTGTTGACACCTTTAAAACTTCTAAAATGATTCTAGAAGAGTTTAGAAATGGAAAGCTTGGAAAGATAGTTTTGGAGCGGCCGGAAGTGTAAATAATTAAAGCAAAGGATGTAATTATGGATTGGTTATCTTATGAAAAAAAATATGAACTACAAGGTAGAAAATTAATTTGTGGCGTAGATGAAGCAGGACGAGGTCCATTGGCAGGTCCGGTTTGTGCTGCTGCGGTGATTATGCCAAGTGGGCTCATGATAGAAGGCGTAAATGACTCTAAAAAATTAACTCCAAAGAAACGTGAGGCTCTTTATCAGATAATCATTGAAAAGTGCATTGACTACTCAGTTTCACTGGTTTGCTCGGAGAAAATAGATGAAATAAATATTTTAAACGCGACTCATCTTGCAATGAAAAATGCTGTGGACTCACTCAAACAAAAACCTGATATAGTTTTAGTAGACGGCAACTCGCTTCCAAAATGGGATGTAGACTCAGTATCTATTGTTAAAGGCGACGCTCTTTCTCACAGTATAGCTTGTGCTTCCATTTTAGCTAAAGTTAGCCGAGATAAATTTATGATTGAGCAAGCTGAAAAATATCCGTCATATAATTTTGAAAAGCATAAAGGCTATGGTACTAAAGCTCATATTGAGGCTTTAAAAAAATATGGTCCTTGTGAAATACATAGAAAAACGTTTCTGAAAAACATCTTGAAAGATGAGTAAGAATATTTTCAAGGGCGAAAGTGGAGAGAAGTATACTTGTGAGTATTTAAAGCAAAAGGGATATTCGATTATTCAAACGAATTATCATAGCAGATATGGTGAAATAGATATCATTGCCGAAAACGAGGACTATATTGCTTTCGTGGAGGTAAAATCAAGGAGTAGTTTTAAATTTTCTAGGGCTACAGAAATAGTAAACAGAGCGAAAAGAATAAAGATAATAAAAACTGCTTATGTTTATATAAGCCAGCAAAATTTAAATAAGCAACCCCGCTTTGACGTTTCAGAAGTTTTGATATCCAAAGAGGGGAAAGTTAAAAAATTAGTTTACTATGAAAATTCATTTGATACGGAGGAGTACGATGCGTTTTTTTGATCTCCATTGCGACACTCTTTATGAGCTCACAAAACATGAGGAGGATATTTTTAAGAATGAATTGAATGTGTCAATTTCTAGTTCTTTAAGATATAAACCGTATCTGGGTTGTTTTGCAATTTGGATACCCGATAACTTAAGAGGCGAAGAAGCATTTGAGTTATTTGAGAAATGCAGTAGTAAGTTAGAGTTTGAGGTTCAAAAATATTCTAGATATTTTAATCAAATCAAAGATTTAGAAGACCTTGAAACCAGCTTAGAGTTGGGGTATCCTGCTGTGATTTTGACTCTTGAAGGCTCCGGTGCTCTTATGGGGGACATTACTAAAGTTAAGTATATGAAGGAAAAAGGAGTTAAAATTATAACTTTAACTTGGAATGGCTCTTGTGAAGCTGGTGATGGAATAGGAGTAGAAAATCCTAAAGGCCTTACATATTTCGGCAAAAAATTATTAACTGAAATGGAAAAATATAATATAATAGTGGATGTTTCTCATGCGAGTGAAAAATTATTTTACGATGTTTATCAGCAAGCTACTAAACCTTTTATTGCAACTCATTCAAATTCAAGAGAAGTGTGCTCTCATAAACGCAATTTGACGGATAATCAGTTTAAGTGCATAAAAGAAAAAAAGGGTTTAGTTGGAATTACTTTTTGCGGTTCGTTTCTTAGTGATTCTAAAAATTCAGGATTGGATGACGTCATTAAACATACCGAGCATTTTTTATCTTTAGGGGGAGAAGACGTAGTTTGCATTGGAAGCGACTTTGATGGTGCAAAAATTCCTGACGACTTAAGCGGTCTTGAACGTGTTGAAAAACTATATGAATACTTTATAACTAAAAACTATAGCGAAGATCTACTGGATAAGATTTTTTTCTCAAATGCATATAATTTTTTGAAAAATTCTTATTCTGAATAGATAAGCCAAAAATATGAAGTTGGAAAGGAGGGAGAGCAGATGAGCGTGTTTACTATATCGGATTTGCATCTTTCGCTAGATGCTCAAAAATCAATGGAAATTTTTCAAGGATGGGAAAATTATGTGTGTAAGCTAAAAGACAATTGGAATAAAACAGTAAAACCAGAAGACACTGTTATTATCGTTGGAGATATTTCTTGGGCAATGAAACTAGAAGAAGCTTTTGAAGATTTAAACTTTATAAATAAGCTCCCCGGAAAGAAAATTTTTATTAAAGGAAATCATGACTTTTGGTGGAGTACAACGGCGAAAGTGAATGCCTTTTTAGTTGAGAAAAAGTTTGATAGTATCTCTATACTATATAATTCTTGCTTAAAAATACAAAATTACGGTATCTGCGGAACTCGTGGCTGGATGTATAAAATTATGACCGACCAAGATAAAAAAGTACTCTCAAGAGAAGTAGGTAGACTTGAACGTTCCATTGATATGGCTCTTGAGAATAATTTAGAGCCGATTGTGTTTTTGCATTATCCTCCAGTATATGGTAGAGAAGAATCTACGGATATTATAAATCTTTTAATTGAAAAAAAAGTTAAAAAATGTTATTATGGTCATATTCATGGCAATGGATGTACTCGAAAGGTAATTGAAGGTGATTACAAAGGTATAAGTTTGAAACTTGTTTCTTGTGATTACATAAATTTTTCTCCTGTGAAAGTAGTCTAAGCCAAAAATTTAATATGTTTAAATCAAATGAAAGGAAGATGTATAATGACATTGAAGTCGTCAAACAAAGTAGACGTTAATCGTTATGAACTTGAAATTGAGGTGAATGCTGAAGATTTCGCGAATGAGGTTGAAAAGGCTTATAAAAAACAAAAAAATAAAATTATGATTCCTGGTTTCAGAAAAGGTAAAGCACCAAAGAAATTCATAGAGAAGTACTATGGTGAAGAAGTATTTTACGAAGATGCTTTAAATGGCCTTTATCCTCAAGCTGTAGAAGATGCTGCAAAGGCAGCTGGCCTGGAACTTATCAATGACCACATCGATTTTGAGCTTGTAAAAATGAACAAAGAAGAAGGCGTTGTTTTTAAAGTAAAGGTTACTGTTATGCCTGAAGCCACAGTAGAAGGCTATAAAGGAATTGAAATTGCAAAAAAATCAGCTCCTAAAGTAACTGCAAAAGATATTGACGCGAGAATCAAACTCGTTCAAGAGCAAAATGCAAGATTAGTTTCTTCAGAAGATGGAGTTATTGAAGAAGGCGATGTTGTTAATATAGATTTCAAAGGCACTTTAGATTCCGTAGCTTTTGATGGTGGAACAGCTGAAGGGGTAGACCTTGAGATAGGTAAACATCAGTTTATTGAAGATTTCGAAAAAGGATTACTTGGTCATAAAGTAGGCGAACATTTTAACATGGACGTCACATTCCCAGAAGACTATCATGTTTCAACTTTAGCAGGTAAGAAAACTGTTTTCGAAACAACTGTCAACACTTTACAAAAAAAGGAACTTCCCACAGTGGACGATGAATTTGTTAAAGATGTAAGTGAGTTTGAAACCTTAGAGGATTACAAAAAAGACCTCAAAGAAAAGATTTCAAAAGAGAAAAAACATACCTTAGAACATGAAACTGAACATGAAATAAAAGATAAATTTTTAAACCTCGTAAAAGTTGATATCCCTGAAGCTTTAATTAAAGAAAAATCGGAAACATTAATCAGGGATTTCGAATACAGACTCCGTTCTCAAGGTTTGGGCTTGAGAGATTACATGAAATATACCGGAACAGATGCAAATAAATTATTCGAAAATTTCAAACCTCAAGCTACAGAAGAGGTAAAAATGAACTTGGGCCTTAAAGCGGTTGCAAAAGCCGAAAATTTAAGTGCAACAGAAGATGAACTAAACACTGAATTTGAAAACATTGCAAAAAGCTGTGGATGTTCCGTAGACCAAATTAAGAAAATAGTTTCAACTGAGAACGCTCAGCAAGATATCGTTTGCAGAAAAGCTTGGGATTTGGTTAAATCTGAAGTTGTGAAAAAATAATAATTTTGAAAGGGTGTTATAACTAATGGCATTAGTACCTTACGTTGTAGAGCAAACAGGCAGAGGAGAAAGGTCTTACGATATATTTTCAAGACTTCTCAACGACAGAATAGTAATGCTCAACGAGGAAGTAAATTCCAGCAGTGCAAGTTTAGTAGTAGCGCAGCTTTTGTATCTTGAAAGTCAAGATGCTTCAAAGGATATCAGTCTTTATATTAACAGCCCTGGTGGCTCAGTTACTGATGGTTTAGCTATCTATGATACAATGCAATATATAAAATGTGATGTTTCAACTATTTGTATGGGCTTAGCTGCAAGCATGGGTGCTTTCCTACTTGCGGCAGGTACCAAGGGCAAAAGATATGCACTGCCTAACAGTGATATAATGATTCACCAGCCCAGCGGTGGAGCAAAAGGTCAGGCAACTGACATCAACATTCATGCAACACATATTTTAAAAACTAAAGATAAGCTAAATAAGCTTTTATCTCAGATGACTGGTCAAAGTTATGAAACAATTGCTGCAGACACTGAGAGAGATAACTTTATGGATGCTACTCAAGCCATGGAATATGGAATAGTAGATAAAGTTTTAAATAAAAGATAAATTCAGAAATTTTAGAAGTCGGTGGTTATGAATATGGATAAAGGAAGTAATGAAAGAGAACTGTGTTGCTCGTTTTGTGGAAAACCTCAGTATCAGGCCAAAAAACTTGTTGCAGGGCCCGGAGTTTGCATATGTGATGAATGCATAGATTTATGTGTTTCTATACTTGATGAAGAATCTTCAGATTCTAAAAGCCAAAAAGTAATTGCTCCGCGTGTAGAAGTGCCTGAAAGATCCGATAAAAAACAAAAGATATTACCCAAGCCGAAGGAAATTAAAGAGTATTTGGATGAGTATGTTGTTGGGCAGGACCGTGCGAAAACAGCTTTATCTGTTGCGGTTTATAACCACTATAAAAGAATTTTCTTTGGATCGGAAGATAATGTTGAGCTAAAGAAAAGTAATATTTTATTGCTGGGTCCAACGGGGGTAGGAAAGACTTTACTTGCTCAAACACTTGCTCAAATTATTGATGTACCATTCGCTATAGCAGATGCTACGACCCTCACGGAAGCAGGATACGTGGGTGAGGACGTCGAAAACATTTTGCTAAGACTTATCCAAGCCGCAAATTATGATATTGCACGTGCCCAATGCGGTATAATTTACATTGATGAAATAGATAAAATTGCCAGAAAATCTGAGAATGCATCTATAACAAGAGATGTAAGCGGTGAAGGAGTTCAGCAAGCACTACTTAAAATTCTTGAAGGGACAACTTCTGCCGTGCCACCAAAAGGTGGGCGTAAACATCCGCAACAGGAGTTTATTCAAATCAATACTTCTAACATATTATTTATTTGCGGTGGTGCATTTGAAGGAGTAGAGAAGATAATTGAAAAAAGAATAAACACTTCTTCTATGGGATTTGGTGCGGATGTTAAAACTCGAAAAGAACTCGATTCAACTGACTGGATGAGTAAAGTCGTGCCTCAGGATTTAGTCAAGTTTGGTTTAATACCAGAGCTTGTGGGAAGAATGCCTGTGATTTCTTCGCTGAAAGGTCTTGATGAAGAGGCCTTGATTAAAATTTTAGTCGAGCCAAAAAACTCACTTGTTAAGCAGTATCAAAGACTTTTCGCTTTGGATAAAGTTGAATTGGAATTCAAAGAATCTGCCTTAAGAGCTATTGCAAAGAAAGCTATCAAACGAAACATAGGAGCTCGTGGATTAAGGTCGATTATGGAGGAAACTTTACAAAAAATTATGTTTGACGTTCCGTCCGATTATAAAGTTGAAAAGGTAGTTATCGATGGTGACGTTGTTGAAAGAAAGAGAGATGCTGAGTATTTATATAATGAAATGAGAAGTCCGGTAGTTATTTCAATTGACCCTGAAAAGCTTCCAACTAGCACTTCAAAGAAACCGGATGCCTCGTGAATGAGTGGAGTTGATTAAAATAGATGGTTTAATAAAAATGGACGAGATGGTGCCGGTTGTACCGCTCAGAGAATTTGTAGTATTTCCTAATGTAGTTTTACACTTTGACGTGAACCGTGAGGAATCTATAAAAGCTGTTGAGTGGGCGCTAAAATCGGACAAAAGGATATTTATAGTAACTCAAAAAAACTCTGAGAACCTCAGTTTAAATCAAGATAATCTTTATTCAATGGGTGTGTTAGCTGAAGTACGACAAATTCTTAGACAAGGTGATGACTCCGTAAGGGTTCTTGTTGAGGGTATTTGCCGTGCTCAGGCTGCCCAATTTGATTTTAACAGTGAATTTATCAGGGCAAGCATTATCGAAGTTCCGGAGGAAAATTCTTGTCCTGTGGCTCAAAGAGAAGCTTTCGTTAGAAAAGCAAGAGAGTTATTTGCAGAATATTTGGGAGCTTCTTTGAAAGTTACCACGGATTTAATTATGAATTTAGTGGCTTACGATAGTATAGGGACCACTGCTGACTATATACTTGTTAATATGCCTCTTAAATCGGAAGAAAAGCAGTCTTTGTTAGAGGAAACGCAGGCCTTATCGAGAATTCAAAGAGTTATAGAAATTTTAGTCAGAGAACTTGAAATTCTAAAACTTCAAAATGTGATATCTACCAAGCTCAAAACCACAATTGATGAAAGCCAAAAAGAGTATTTCTTAAGAGAACAAATCAAAGTAATTTCTCAGGAATTAGGCGAAGGCTCTGACCCTCGCTCTGAAGCTGACGAATACAAGAAAAAACTCAAAGAACTTAATTTACCTGAGGAAGTTTATAAAAAGTTAATCAAAGAATGCAATAGCTTTGCTAAAATGCCGGCCATGTCACCGGATATTAACATTCAGCGAAACTACTTAGATTTTTGTCTATCTTTGCCGTGGAATTCTTCCACAAAGGATTCTATCAACATTACAAAGGCGAAAAAAATCTTAGATAAAGACCATTTTGGGCTCAAAGAGGTCAAAGAAAGAATAATAGAATTTCTAGCAGTAAAGAAGTTAGCGCCGGATATTAAAGGCCAGATTATTTGTTTATCAGGTCCTCCTGGTGTTGGCAAGACGTCTATAGTTAAATCTCTTGCAAAAGCCATGGGCCGAAAATATGTTAGAATTTCTCTTGGTGGAGTTGGAGATGAAAGTGAAATCAGGGGGCATCGCAAAACTTATATAGGTGCAATGCCGGGAAGGATTTTATCTGCTCTTTGTAGGGTTAAATCCAATAATCCTGTTATCCTTTTAGATGAAGTTGATAAACTTTCCAAGGACTATAAAGGTGACCCTGCAGCGGCTTTGCTTGAACTACTTGATCCGGAACAAAATTTTCAATTTCACGATAGATATTTAGATTTACCATTTGATTTAAGTAAAGCGTTATTCGTTGTTACTGCTAATGACAAAAATAGGATACCCGGACCTCTGTATGATCGCATGGAAATAATTGATCTTTATAGTTACACGTATGAGGAAAAATTTAACATAGCAAAGAATCATCTTGTTGCTAAACAACTTAGTCGTCATGGCCTCACCAAAAGAAATTTTTCCTTGAAGGACGATGCTCTGGAGAAATTAATAGAGTGCTACACAAGAGAAGCGGGTGTGCGAGAGCTTAGCAGACAATTATCTTCTTTGATGCGTAAAGTGGCGTGTGATATTGTAGAAGGAAAAGCAAAATCCGTTTCGATCACAACTGAAAAGTTATCGGATATGCTGGGTCCTGAAAAATATAAGAAGGATAAACTTGATACTCAAGATCAAATAGGTGTTGTTAATGGACTGGCCTGGACTCCCGTTGGAGGGGAATCACTTCCTATAGAAGTTGCTCTGATGAAAGGCAAAGGCAGGGTGCAAGTTACGGGTTCTCTCGGAGACGTAATGAAAGAATCAGCTCAAATAGCGGTGAGCTATATAAGAAGCAATTCGGATAGATTAGGCATCAATGATAATTTCCATAAAACACTGGATATTCACATCCATGCTCCCGAAGGAGCTATAAGAAAAGATGGACCATCTGCTGGTGTTACTATGACGACTGCTTTGGTTTCTGCACTTAGTCATACACCGGTTTATGCGAGTGTTGCTATGACAGGCGAAATTACTCTGAAGGGTAAAGTTTTGCCTATTGGTGGACTTAAGGAAAAATCCATGGCTGCCTATAAGAAGGGTATAAAAACAGTAATAATTCCATCTGGTAACGAAAATGATTTGCAAAAAATAGATGACGTTGTTAAGAATTCAGTTAATTTCATAATGGCAGATAACTTAGATACAGTCTTTGAATACGCTCTGGATGATAAAAGATTTAAAAAACATAAATTAGACGAGGAATGTTGATAATTGATAAATTTTAATGATGCTAAATTTGAAACATCAATAGGAAATCTTAAACAGCTTAAAAAAGATGATATTCCGGAAATTGTATTTTCTGGGAGGTCGAATGTGGGGAAATCCTCGCTTATAAATAAGATTTTAAATAGAAAATCTTTAGCTAGAGTGAGTAACAAGCCGGGAAAGACTATTAATATTAATTTTTATGGTCTTAAAGGTGTTAGGTTTGTGGATTTGCCGGGCTATGGATATGCAAGAGTATCTTTTTCTGAAAAAGAACGCTGGGCAGCACTAATTGAAGGATATTTTGAGCGTAAAAAAGAAAATATAAAACTTGTAATACAAATTGTTGATATCCGTAGACCCCCCACAGAGTTAGATTTCCAAATGATGGATTTTTTGCATCATAAGGGTTATCCGTTTATAGTGGTAGCGTCTAAAAGTGATAAGTTGAATAAAACCCAAAGAGTTGAGAGGGAAAAATTAATGCAAGAGGAGATTAAAGATTATGGTGCTTTGGAAAGTGTTATTTTTTCTTCTCAAACAGGCGAGGGAGTCGAAAGGTTGAAAGCTATTATTTCAGAGCATAGCGGTTTAAAAGGAGAAAACAAACAATGAGTATGGAAAAAAATTATAACCCTCAAGAATCAGAGGAGAAAATATATAGATTTTGGCAACAAAACAAATGTTTTAGTGGAACTGTGGATAAAACCAAGAAACCTTTTACGCTCGTCATGCCTCCGCCAAATATAACCGGTAATTTACATATGGGACATGCTTTGGATCAAACTTTGCAGGATATTATCATCCGGTTTAAGCGAATGCAAGGATATTCCACTCTGTGGGTTCCAGGAACTGACCATGCTTCAATTGCAACAGAAGCCAAAATATGCCAGCAATTAAGAAAAGAGGGTACTTCTAAAGAAGAAATTGGTCGTGAGGAATTTTTAAAGCGTGCTTGGGAGTGGAAAAAAAATTATGGCGGCAACATAACAAAGCAGCTTAAAAAATTGGGGGTTTCTTGCGATTGGGAAAAAGAGCGTTTTACTTTAGATGAAGGATGCAGTGAAGCGGTCAAGGAATTTTTCGTAAGGCTGTATGAAAAAGGACTAATTTACAGAGGAGAAAGGGTTATCCATTGGTGCCCCAAATGCCGAACTTCCATTTCGGATTCTGAAGTTGATTTTAAGGAGCAGGACGGTAATTTTTGGCACGTTAAATATAAAGTGTGTGATAGCAGTGAAGAAGTTGTAGTTGCAACAACTCGTCCGGAGACTATCTTTGGAGACGTTGCACTCGCGGTAAATCCTGAAGATGAGCGGTATAAACACTTAATTGGAAAAGAGGTTGTTGTGCCACTTGTGGGGAGAGTGGTGCCTGTAGTTGCGGACTCCTATGTAGATATTACTCTAGGAACAGGCGTACTCAAAATTACTCCAGCACATGATCCTAACGATTTTGAGGTAGGGATGAGGCATAATCTTCCTATCATAAATGTTATGGACGAAACTGCACACATGAATGAAAATGCACTTGACCTCAATGGCCTTGACAGATACGAAGCCCGCAAGGAAGTTGTTAATAGACTTAAATCAAATGGATATCTTTCTAAATGCGAGAGTATTAAACACAGCGTGGGAACGTGCTATAGGTGTTCGGAAACTATTGAGCCTAGAATTTCGAAGCAGTGGTTTGTTAAAATGAAATCTCTTGCTGAGCGTGGAATGGAAAACGTAAAAGCTGGTAATATTGAATTCATCCCAGACCGCTTTAAAAAAGTATATTATCATTGGATGGAAAACATAAAAGATTGGTGCATTTCACGTCAACTGTGGTGGGGACATAGAATTCCGGTTTGGTACTGTAAAGACTGTGGGAAAATTATTGTTTCTAAAGAGGATGTAAGCGTTTGTCCTAAATGCTCTTCGAAAAATATTGAGCCTGAGCTCGATACTTTAGACACTTGGTTTTCTTCTGCACTATGGCCTTTTTCGGTTTTGGGATGGCCTAAAAAAACGCCCGAGCTTGATTACTTTTTCCCGGCGGATGTTTTAGTTACTGGCTACGACTTAATTTTCTTCTGGATTTCCAGGATGATATTTTCTTCACTTGAAATGACTGATAAAGTTCCGTTCTCAAGAATACTGATTCATGGTTTAGTAAGAGATGCCCAAGGACGGAAAATGTCTAAATCATTAGGTAATGGAATTGACCCCATAGAAGTAATTCAAAAATACGGCGCAGATGCTTTAAGGTTTTCTTTGGTGTTGGGTAATAGTCCCGGAAATGATTTTAGAATTTCTGAAGAAAAATTAGAAGCCGGACGTAACTTTGCAAACAAGATATGGAATGCCGCAAGATTTGTGAAAATGAAAGTTTCAAATATCGAAGGTTCAGAAAAGACCTACGAGCCAACTCTTGTTGATAAATGGATAGTAGCTCGGTTAAACAAGGTAATTGAGGAAGTAACGTTCAATTTAGAGAAATTGGAATTAGGTTTGGCTGCTCAGAAGTTGTATGATTTTATATGGGATGAATTTTGTGATTGGTACTTAGAATTCTCAAAGCTTTTAAACAACCATGAAATTTTGGCTTATATTCTTAAGAGTATTTTGAAACTTATTCACCCGTTTATGCCATTTTTGACCGAACAAATTTGGGGATATTTTTCTGAAAATGAAGACTCTATAATGATGCTCGAGTATCCCAAGAGTGACTCTGAAAAAATTGATGAAAAATCAGAGCAAGACGTGCAAGTGCTCATAACAACAATTAAAACTATCAGAAATATGCGCCGTGAATTAAGTGTTCCTCAAGGCAAAAAAGTTTCTGTGTTTATTGAATCTGCTCAAGAATGTCATGCAGAACTTTTAAAGAACTACAGCGAAATGATATGCAAATTAGCAGGCTGTGAGCAGGTACAGTTTAGCGGTTTAGAGAGCGGCTTAAAATGCAAAACTTCGGTAGATGAGTATTCTAAGATTTATATCCCGCTGGCTCAGTTAATTGATAAAGACCTTGAGCTTAGTAAATTAAATAAACAATTAGACGATTTAAATAAACAGCTCGAAGGGGTTATCAAACGACTTTCAGATAATAATTTTATGTCAAAAGCACCGGCGAAAATAATTGAAGGTGCAAAGGATATGGAACGTAAGTTGAGAAGCAAAATTGAGAATACGAAGGAAAGTATTTTAGAAATTAAAAATTTGTGACGTAATTCTACAAAATAAACGATTAAAAACCTTTATCCTATAACCGGGAGGGGTTTTTAATTTTTTCAAAAAGGAATGTAAATACTGAGGAGGGAAGTAAAAATGGGAGTAAAAATATCAATTGAAAGAGATGTTTTGACAGCATACATTGAGAGCGATATAGACCATCATTCAGCTAAAGATATCCGTGAAACCGTAGATAGTGCTATTGAGAAATATAACCCTAAATTTCTTAAATTGGATTTTAGTGGAGTGCAGTTTATGGATAGTTCCGGAATTGGATTGATTATGGGCAGATTTAGATTAATGAAAGAAATTCAAGGTAAACTGAAAGTGGTTAATATCCCTAAGCGTTTAGAAAGAATGATTAAGCTCTCGGGGCTTGGTGCGCTAGGTATATTTTAAAAGGAGGATATAAATGCAAGAAGTACTAAATGAAATGAATTTAAATTTTTTAAGTAGGTCTTCAAATGAAGGTTTTGCAAGAACGGCTGTGGCGGCATTTGTTGCTCAGCTCGATCCAACAATAGATGAGCTCGCAGATATAAAAACCGCTGTTTCCGAAGCAGTAACTAACAGTATAGTTCATGGATACAAAACAGGTATCGGTAAAATTTACATATCTTCTAAAATTTATGAAAACGGAAAAATAGTCATAAAAATAAAAGACAAAGGTTGTGGGATAGAAAATATAAAGCAAGCTATGGAACCGCTTTTCACAACCGGCGGCAGTGAGCGTTCGGGTTTAGGATTTGCAGTTATGCAAAGTTTTATGGACAAAGTAAGAGTAAATTCAAAGCCTGGAAAAGGAACTAGCGTCACATTGCAAAAATTTATAATTCGTAGACCAATTAGCAATGAGCGTTAAATTGGAATGTGGCACTTGCAACATTGAAGTAGAGAAGCATTTGGGTTTGGTGCATTTGTGCTGTCAGCGGTTTAGAAAGAGAGGAATGGAATACGACGATATCTTTCAATCAGGGTGCATGGGTTTGATGAAAGCCGCTAAAAATTTTTCTATTGATAGAGGCGTAAAATTTTCAACTTATGCAATACCTGTAATTTTAGGAGAGATAAAGGCGTTTTTCAGAGATAATAGTTCATTGAAAGTTAGCAGAGGGCTCAAGGAATTAGCAATTAAAATTCGCAGCGAACAAGAAAAATTTTCGGATTGCTATAACCGAGAGCCTACTGTAGCAGAACTTTGTGAATTACTAAAAGTGGACGCTGAACAAGTTTTAAATGCACTCGATTCCAGCAGACCACTTGTTTCCTTAGATGATTTTGATTCGAAAAAGCAAAATGGAGATATTCCGGTATCTTTTGAAGAAGAAAAAATATTTAACAAACTGGAACTTTCAAATGCACTTAGCAGTTTTTCTTCTGTAGATAAAAGTTTGATATATTTAAGATTTTTTAAGAACTACACTCAAACTCAAGTTGCAAAAAAGCTCAGCATGACGCAAGTTCAGGTATCGAGAAGAGAAAGATTTCTCTTAAAACTATTAAGAACAAAACTAAGCTAGGATTCTTCCTAGTTTATAAATTTTCAGAAAACTTTATCAATTTATTTAAGCGATGATTCACACCTGATTTACTAACAGAGTTAACGTGAAGTGAGGAGAGTTCATTCAATGAGGCATAAGGGTGATTTAGCCTAAGTCGAGCTGTTTCTTGAAGCTGCGGTGGAAGACTAGAAAGCTTATTTTTTTGAATAATTTTTTTTATTGCTTTGATATGAACAGAAGCTGAAGAAGTTGTTTTTGATAAATTTGCAGTTTCGAAGTTTATACTGCGATTAATATTGTTCCTAACTTCTTTTATCATCTTAACTTGCATAAACTCCATCGCACACGATTTAGCTCCTATTGCAACCAAAAATTCCTCTATTTTTTCATTTTCTTTTATATATACACAGTATCCTTTTTTTCTTTCCACTATCTTAGGATTGAATTTTAGTTCTTTGAAATTCTCCATTGAATTTATCAGTAGATTGCAAAGCTTTAAAGAAGGAACGTTGAATTCTAAGTGATAATCAACTTCGGGATTAGTAATACTCCCACAAGATAAAAAGACACCTACTAAAAAATCAGAAGTATAATTTTTAATTGTGGAGTCAAGATCGGAATTTTCTGCGTTTTTTATTTTAATAAAAAATTGATTGGTAGGGATTTCTAGAGTAAACGCATTCTTTTTAGTTATCGTATAATCTTTTGATAAATGGTTCTCTTCAAACAGCGTATCTAAAAACAAACACACTTTTTCTATAATAGTTTGATTTTCATATGACAATACAAATTTGTTGTTTTTAAGCTTTGCACCAAAGATTATCATCCCATAGGCCTGAGCTTTTAATCTTTCTGGATTTTTTATTTCCAAACAAGACAGTTCATTTTTTATTCTGCTAGAAAACGACATTTTATCACCTTGAAAAGTTTTTAAATTTTTACGTTTCCTAAAGTTTTAACCTCACACTCCAGTAAAATTCCACTTGTCAGATAAACTTTTTCTCTGATTAGGCTTATTAGATTTTGGACGTCCTTGCAAGTTGCATTTCCTACATTGACTATAAACCCAGAATGTTTTTCGCTAACCATTGCATCTCCAACACGAGTACCTTTAAGGCCGGCATCTTGTATTAAAGCCCCTGCGAAAAAACCGCCGCCTGGTCTTTTAAAGACGCTTCCTGCACTTGGATATTCTAAAGGTTGTTTTGATTTCCTTTTAAGTATTATTTCTTGCATAGTTTGTCTGATTTTATTGTGGTCGCAAGGGGATAGCTTAAATTTGATTGAGGTTATAACAAAACCTTTATCACTGTAGAAGCTTTTTCTATATGAAAGGTCCATGTTTTCTTTAACCATAGTGACGGTTTTACCGTTTGGTTCGAGATGAGTAGCTTCTAAAATAACGTTTGAAGTATCTTTACCGTAGGCGCCCGCATTCATAAATAGCGCTCCTCCGCAAGATCCGGGAATTCCCCAGGCAAATTCTAGCCCAGAAAGACTGTTTTGCATAGAAAATACACAAGCTTTTCCCAAAGATGCCGCTGAGCCACAGCAAATTATTTCGTTTTTTTCCAAATTTATTCTTTTAAAATCTCCACTAGGGTGCAAAACTACTCCTCTGTATCCTTCGTCAGATACTAGCAAATTAGAACCGTTTCCTAAAATGAAATAGGGTAGGTTTAGTTTTATTATTTCTGAAATCAACGCCGATAAACTTTGCTCGTTATTTACAAATATAAATAAATCCGCAGGACCTCCTATTTTGAAAGAGGTATATTTTTTAAGCGGCTGATTGTTTATGGCTAAGCATCCTAATTTTTGGGCCAATAATTCAATATTTCTATAAGCTGATGGATTTATAATAAGTTACCTCCTTAAGAATATGTTTCAAAGAAATTGGTATTTTCTCTGAGATATTTTTCAAATCTCTCCACACTCGAATTAACAACCAATTCTTCCGGAAAATTTATTTCATCTAACATTTGTAACGCTTCTTCGACACATCCAACTTTAGTGCAAAAATGAGCATCTGAATTAACTACAATAAAGGCTTCATATTTTTTGCAAAGTTCTGCTATTCTTTTGCAATTTATCTTTGAGCCTTCTCTTATCAAAAATGAGTTGTTGTTTATTTCAACCAATTTATTGTGCTTTTTAAATTCAGGAATTACCTTTTCATAGTCGTACATAAAGTCCGGAGAGCCGCTATGTCCAATAACATTTACAGCTGGGTTTTTAGCAACATTCAACCAAGCTTGAGTGCAAGAATCAATATCCGAAGGACCTTTAAAAGCTGGTTTATGTATAGAAGCTATTACCCAATTAAAATCAGGTTTATCCCTTAAAAAAGGAATATCTAAATTTCCTTCCGGACCCAGTAAGTTTGCTTCGACGCCTCTTAAAACTTTTACTCCTTTTATTTCATTGGGGACTATTCTAAAGTTCTCAAAGTACCATGTCCCTGGAGGGCTAGGCATTGTTCTTGCGTGATCAGTTATTGCGATGGCGTAAAGGCCTTTGGCTTTTGCTTCGGATACATTTTCCATGATAGTACTGTATGCGTGGCAAGATCCAACTGCGTGGCAATGAGTATCGGCTATAATTTTGATTTTAATCACTACCTTTCTAATTTTACTATATATCCCAAATGCATTTTTCTATTTTCTCTTTTTGTGCGTTGGGAGAAGGCATTCCTAAGTTTATAAAGAGCTCTCGAGCGGCGCTGTATCCCAACTTCCTTTGGCGATTATTCATAGCTGCCACTTCTATAATTATTGCCAAGTTCCTCCCTGGTCGTACTGGTATATCCATATATGGAACTTTAACTCCCAAAATTTCGGTGTAAGTGCATTCAGCACCCATACGATCATATTCTTTATTGGATTGCCATGTACTTAAGTTTACAACTAAATCGATAGACTCATTTAGCTTTACAGCACCTATTCCAAAAATTCTTCGAGCATTTATTATTCCTATGCCTCTTACCTCAATGAAATGACGAATATTTTCAGGTGCTGAACCAACTAAAGTGTTTTTAGGAATTTTTCTTATTTCTACTAAGTCATCAGCGATAAGTTTATGGCCTCTTTTCAGTAATTCTATAGCGGTTTCACTCTTTCCAACTCCGCTTTCTCCAACTAACAATATACCTTCACCATGTACGTTAATCAGTCCACCTGAACGGGTAATACGAGGAGCAAGTTTTATGTTCAAAAATGGTGTTAACTCATTTATCACTTCTGATGCGGTATCTTTGGAGGTGATAACGCAAATATTATATTTTTTTGCAACTGCAATTATTTCTTCTCTGGGTTCTATACCGTGAGTTATTATAAGCACTGGAGGTTCTAAGGAAAGAACAGCTTCAATGGATTTGTATATTTCTTCTGAAGTTAAATTAGCCAAGAAATGGTTTTCGCTCTCACCCATAAGCATAATTCGGGTATTATCGAAATTTTCTAGTGACCCTATCAATTCTAGGCCTAATCTGCTGATAGTTTGAGATTTTATTTTAACATCATGTGGATTCTTAGGCATTAAAGCCACGTCGAAAGATAGTTCTTGTATAACTTCGGATAGCCTTACGTAAAAGTCATCAGCCATGAAAAATACCCCTTTCTAAAATTGATAATCAAGCTTCTTTTGAGTCTGAAAAGTATTTGCATAAATTTTTAAGCACACAGTTTTCACATAATGGTTTTTTTGCTTTGCAAGTATCTCTTCCGTGCCACACAATTCTATGGCAAAAATCTATAGAGTCTTCCTCAGGGACTATTTTTTGCATAACTTCTTCAATTTTTGAAGGATCTTTCAAATTGTGAAATCCCAACCGACGTGTTACTCTAGCAAAATGAGTGTCCACTACAATCCCCGGACGACCGTATATTTCGCCTAAAAATAAGTTAGCGGTCTTTCGTCCTATGCCAGGAAGAGAAATTAATTTCTGAAAGTCATTTGGAATTTCGCCACCGAACTCAGACACTATTTTTTTGCACATTTGAATGATAGTAGCTGCTTTAGTTTTGTAAAGTCCGCAAGGGCGTATATACCTTTCAAGGACTTCCGGAGAAACTTCTGCCAAATCCGTTGGAGTTTTAAGATTTTCAAACAATGCGGGAGTAACCTTGTTTACGGTTTTATCCGTTGAATGAGCGGAAAGCCTAGCTGATATTAAAAATTGCAGAGGAGTGGTATATTTTAGCGCACAAATCGGATTGGGATACTTTTCTGAAAGTATATGAATTACTGCTTGAATTTTATCCATTGTTTCACCTTTAATTTGATGTTTTGAGTTGTAACAATTATAGGCTAACATTTTTCTATTAATTTATCAATAATTTTCCTGTTGTACAGGCACATTTTTTCTTGTTTTTGCGTATTTTAGTTTAGACTTTAAACAACAAACCAAGTTAGGTGATGGAATGTATTTTATAAACTTTTTTGAAGCGATACTGAGTTTGCCATTTTTAGTGCTCCATGTTATTCCAAAGAGTTCTTTTCCAAAACCACTTTCTAAAAAAGAAGAATTAAAATACATAAATTTGCTCAAAGACGGAAATTTGGAAGCTAAAAACAAACTGATAAAACATAACTTAAGGTTGGTTGCACATATCTCGAAAAAATACCATTTTAAAAACCACGAAACAGATGACTTAATCTCAATAGGTACTATAGGATTGATTAAAGCGGTCAATACCTTTAAACCCGAGAAAGGGGTAAGGCTATCCAGCTATTCCGCGAGATGTATCGAAAATGAAATTTTGATGTACTTCAGAAATACTAACAAATCTTCGTTGGATGTTTCAATCGATGAACCCATAGAAACGGATAAGAACGGCAATGTCCTAACCTTAATGGACACAATAGCTTCCAATGAATCCATAGCCGACAAGATAGATACTCAGTCTGATGTTCAAAACTTGAAAAACAGTATACTAAAATTTTTAACTCCCCGAGAACGAATAATAATATGTTTAAGATACGGCCTAGGTGGCAACAAACCCTTACCCCAAAGAGAAGTTGCAAAAAAGCTTAAAATTTCCCGGTCTTATGTATCTCGCCTTGAAAAGAAATCCGTTAAAATTCTAAAAGATGCTTTTATGGCTAAAACTTAGTGCTATTTTCAATTTGAAATCATTAATAGCAATTTGTGTGCCGAACAGATTTGTTGTATGTTTTTTACTTAAATTAGTCAATTTTAAAATGAATTTAATTACAATTAGCAATGATTATTGTAAGATTAAAGCGTGCATGATATAATAAGGCAAAGCGAATTTAAATGGAGGAAGTTTTAGAATGTGCGGAATTTGTGGTTTTACTGGTGAAGTCTTGAACAAATCAAAAGTTATCGAAAATATGGCAGAGTTGATAACCCATCGAGGCCCGGACGATTCAGGTTATTTTGTTGACAAAGATATCGCGATGGGATTCAGACGTCTTAGCATAATAGACGTAGAAAGCGGAAAACAACCGATATACAATGAAACCAATACAATGGTTTTAACTTTTAATGGAGAAATTTATAACTACAAAGAACTTAGAGAAGAATTGCTAAATTTAGGTCATGAATTTTATACTCAAACCGATTCAGAAGTTTTAGTCCATGGATTTGAAGAATGGGGAAAAGATGTTGTAAAGAAACTAAGAGGAATGTTTGCGTTTGCGGTTTGGGATAGAAAAAATAAATCATTGTTTTTAGCCAGAGACCCCTTTGGAATAAAACCGCTTCACTGGATGAAAATAGGCAACAATTTCTTATATGCTTCGGAAATAAAAAGTTTTATGGTTTTTCCAGGGTTTGAAAAGAAATTAAATCTTAGAGCGCTTGACAATTATCTTTCATTTCAGTATGTTCTACCACCTGAGACTTTCTTCGAGGGAGTTTACTGCTTAATGCCCGGCCATACACTTACCCTCGACGAAACAGGAATTAAAATTGAGAGGTATTTTGAGGCTCGATTTGATATTAATGAAAATATCGATCCAAAAGAAGCCGTTAATGAAATAGAGAATGTTTTCCGCGATTCAGTGGAAGCACATAGGATAAGTGACGTTGAAGTGGGTTGTTTTCTTTCAAGCGGAATAGATTCGAGCTATGTTGCGTCATATTTCAAAGGACAAAAAGCATTTACAGTAGGCTTTGATTTTGGAGAAAAGTATAGTGAAGTATCCTGGGCGAAAGATTTATCAAAAAAGATAAATATAAATCATTATCATAAAATAATATCTTCCGAAGAATTTTGGTCGGCCATAAAAAGAGTCCAGTACGTTATGGACCAACCTCTTGCGGACCCTTCATGTATAGCTTTATATTTTGTATCAAAGTTGGCAAGCGAACATGTAAAAGTTGTGCTTTCGGGTGAAGGCGCGGACGAGCTGTTTGGTGGTTATACCATATATAACGAACCCAATTCTCTTAAACTGTACAAGCGGATATTCCCTCAAAAGATACGTAGTATGCTTGCAAACTTTGTGAAGAAACTTCCATTCAAGTTCAAAGGAAAAAGTTTTATTATTCGTGCCGAGCACGATGCTTCTGGTAAGTATATAGGGAATGCGTTTATGTTTTCAAAAGAAGAAAAGGAAAAGTTGCTTAAAGATCCTTCAATTCCGAGCGATCCTGTTGAAAAATGCAAGGGGTTATATGAAAAAGCAAAGGACTACGATGAAATTACGCAGATGCAGTATGTGGATATAAACACATGGTTAATTGGTGATATCCTGCTCAAAGCGGATAGAATGAGTATGGCTAATTCACTTGAACTTAGAGTACCTTTCCTTGACAGAGAAGTTTATAAAGTAGCTTCCAAACTTCCTACGTACTTGAGAGTAAATAAAGAAAATACCAAATATGCTCTTCGCCAAGCTGCAATGCGTCGATTACCTGAACGCACTGCTCAAAAACGAAAATTGGGATTCCCTGTACCGACTAGAGTGTGGCTTCGTGATCAAAAGTACTATGAAATTGTAAAAAAAGCTTTTCTCTCTAAAACCGCTGAACTATTTTTCAATACTGAAGAATTGGTTTCTATTCTTAATGAACACTATTCAGGGAAAGCCGATACAAGCCGTAAAGTTTGGACTATTTATATTTTTATTGTTTGGTATGATATCTATTTTGGAGATTAAAATTTCTATGCATAAAAGGATGAAACAATGGACTACAACTTAAATCTTGGCGAATGGGGCGGCGTTTTTGCAGTACCAAATAGCGTGGTTGATAAGCAAATTTCAAAGCTAAGCGCGGAGCAGTTAAAAGTGCTTTTATGGGTGCTGAGGAATGCAGGGGGGAAAATTCAAAGAGAAAAAGCTTGCTTGGAGCTTGAGATATCCGGGAAGCAGTTTGATGAAATTTTTGAATACTGGCATAGCAGAGGAATTTTTTCATGCAAGGCTTCTGTTTCTTGCCCAGAGGAAAAAGCTGTCTCTGAAAAACCTTTTGAAAGCAAAAGCCCGGCAGAAAGTTTAAGCAAAGTTTATTTCCGTCGTCCGGCGGATAGTAGTTATATTGCTTCGCGTATAAGAGAGTCAACAGAAATAAGTTTTTTAATGAATGAAGCTCAAAATGTGCTTGGCAGACCTATCTCAAGTTCGGACTGTTCGGTTTTGCTGATGCTTCATGATGGTGAAGGTTTGCCGGTGGATGTCATTTTGATGCTTATACAGTATGCGGTGAGCGTGGGAAAATCGGGGCTTAAGTACATACAAGCCTTAGGAAGAAATTGGGCATCTTCTGGAATAGATAGTGTAGAAAAAGCAGAGCTGAAAATCCAATCTTTGAATCACTTTACTGCTCTTTGGAAAAAGTTTCAGAATCTGATAGGACTTGAGAAACGCTCTCCAACTTCTTATGAAGAAGAAATAGTGATTAAGTGGTATGATGAATGGAAACTTACAGATGAATTAATAAAGTACGCTTACGAAATATGTGTAGACTCAAAAGGTAAGTATGCTATTAGATATATGGACGGAATAATAAAAAAATGGTATGCTCAGAAAATATACACTCTCGATCAGGCTAAGCAGGTTCAAAATTTACATAAAAGCAAAAAAGCTCAAGTTAAAGAAACTTCCTATGATATGCAGTGGTATGAGACATATGATATTTTTAGCGCAAAATAAACACTTGGAGCGAGAATTTTATGAGTTATAGCAGAAAAGAAGCTTACGATAGAGCAGCGGAAAAACTGTATGCTGCGAGAACGCATGCTATTGAAGAGCTTGAAAAGAAAAAAAGTCTTTTTTATAAAAGGTTTCCAAGAGCAGCTGAAATAGAAAAGGAACTAGGCTCTTGTGCCATACGTGCTGCTAGGATTGTTATGCGTGGAAGTGATGTTAAACAAACTCTTTTAGCCCTTAAAAACAAAAATTTTAAGCTTAAACAGGAGTTATCTTCACTGCTAAAAAGTGTAGGTTTGCCGGAGGACTACTTAGAACTAAAATATAACTGCAAAGACTGCAAAGACCAGGGGTTAATTAATGGTAAAATGTGTAAGTGTATGAAAAGTTTATTGAAAGCAGAGTCATATAAACAGTTAAATGATATGGCGCCTCTAAAAAGTTGTTGTTTTAGAAATTTTTCTTTAGAGTATTACCCTGAGTATCCAAAAAATGCTAATGGAATTTCACCAAGAGATAGAATGGGCGAGATTCTGAACTATTGCAAAAATTACGCTAGAGATTTTAGCTTAGATTCTCCTGGATTGCTTTTCATTGGAAATCCGGGTTTGGGTAAAACGCATTTATCTCTTGCGATAGCTCGTGAAGTTATAGACAAAGGATACAGTGTGATTTATAGTACTATTCAAAATATAATTTCTAAAATGGAAAAAGATAAGTTTCAAGCCTACGGTGAAAATTTTCAGTCTGAAGGGCAGCATTTTTTAGAGTGCGATTTACTAATAATGGATGATTTGGGTACTGAATTCCCCACGGCGTTTTCTGCTTCTGCAATATACGGGATTATAAATTCTAGGATTATGTCCAAGCGTCCCACCATAATCAGTACGAACTTATCACCCAAGGAATTACAGGCTAATTATAGTGATAGAATGATATCTAGAATTTTCGGAAGTAATTTAAAAATAGAATTTATGGGTGTGGATATCAGGCAAAAAATAATGTCTAAGCGGTTGTCTGTGAATTCAAAAATTAAGCAAAAAAACCTAAATCATACAAGTTAAACAAAAAAATCGTCTTAAAGGGCAATTTAATCATGAGGGATTTTTTTGAAAATTGCGAATAAAACCCTTGACATATAATTCTCTTGATGGTATTATCTAGTCATCGGTTGAGAGATAGCCGTGTGGAAGTTTGAAAATGTTGGACTTCTAGGGAGCATAGCTCAGTTGGTTAGAGCACTTGCCTTACAAGCAAGGGGTCACAGGTTCGAGTCCTGTTGCTCCCACCATGAAGTAATTTATTTGGCCCGGTAGTTCAGTTGGTTAGAACGCTAGCCTGTCACGCTAGAGGTCGACGGTTCGAGCCCGTTCCGGGTCGCCATTAAATAATAGATGATATAGTGGTAATAATTTTTTTGTTTGCATAGTATCTATTAGTAGTATACAGTTTGAAAATCGAGGAAGTGTTGATGCCTCTGTAGCTCAGTTGGTAGAGCAAAGGACTGAAAATCCTTGTGTCGATGGTTCGATTCCATCCGGAGGCACCATAGTGCGGATGTAGCTCATCTGGTAGAGCGCCACCTTGCCAAGGTGGAGGTAGCGGGT
>ERZ1034917.503-NODE-503-length-34903-cov-89.563992_pt1 | contig 34903 bp, 52 predicted proteins | sample MGYA00520605_ERZ1034917 | MGnify/ENA primary metagenome ERZ1034917 (study PRJEB33766, sample SAMN09781784) | gut metagenome | biome: gut microbiome | host: Homo sapiens | place: Madagascar | study: EMG produced TPA metagenomics assembly of the PRJNA485056 data... | reverse complement strand
CCCCTGAATGCCCTCTGTGCCATTCAGGGGGGCCCTTCAAAATTTTCCGGTGGTGGGGGTGGGTGCAAGGCCTACGGCCTCCACCTGCGCCCGCCGGCGGGCGCAGGCAGGCGCCCAGCCGCGCACCGGCGAGCAGGCGATGATTCACCCGCCGCCCCGTGCGCTTTTTCAGTCTCGCTGCAGCTGCTCCTGCGCCGTCTTCTGGTCGTGGTGACGCTTGCAGAGGCTCTGGTGGTTACCAGGGTCGATGAACAGCGCCCAGTCTCCACGGTGCGGCCGGATATGATCCACCACCGTCGCCCGCGTCTTATGCCGCGGATCGTCCGGTGGATAGATCCTCGCGCACTCGCGGCACCACGGCTCCCGCAGCAGTTGCGCGGGGCGCAGATTTTTTGTCCAGACCGGCAGCGAATACCATGCGTGGTAGTCTGCGCTGGCGCGGCGCTGGTGCCGTGGCTTATGCTTCGGGCACCAGCCGTCCCGCGTCAGTTCAGGGCATCCTGCGTGCCGGCACGGCCTGAGCGGCTTCTCCGCCATGGGCTATCACCTCCACGGAGCCGAAGAAAAAGCAAAAGCCGGAGCCAACGACCACGCACGTCCTGCGTTGATCACTGGCTCCGGCTTTCAAAGCTCCGGCCTTGCTCGATATCCACGATGATCTCGTGCTTACACTTCCCGCACCACACCGGCAACGCACGCGCCGCCGTGTCGGGAGGCACCCGCAGCAGCCGCTTGTTCAGGCAATGCGGGCAGACGAGCCATCCGTCCTTCACTGTCAACATCTTACCACGATTCTCTCCAACTCGCAACACTTTTTCCTCCTTTTTGTGATTTGTTAGACTATATCACAAGTTACATTAGCTATTTAGTACATACCGAGCCCACCTTGATGCGGCACGCGCTTCCCGTCCACGACCGTGGGGTGCAGCGGATCCTGCTGGATGAACCACCCGTAATGGTAGTGCCCCCACGCGTTGTCCACCGTGTACCGCCCGCACGTCCGGCAGTCTGCCGGAATGTCGATGCGCCCGCAGTCGCTGCGGAAGTACTCCGGCGGCGGAAGCTGCCGCGTCAGACTCCGCGACGCCACCCACGTCCGCGCATCGATGGGGATCACAATGCCATCGCTGCGCTCCTTGCAGTAGTACCGCGCCGTGCGCCGGTAGGTGTCGAACCCGCCCAGCAGGAGCGGCTGGGACTCCACGATGTACCCGTCCCGCCACAGGCTCTCCATCACCAGCGGCGGGAAGTCCGAATACCGCACCGTCAGATGCAGGTGGTACCGATGATCGCCGTGCTTCCCCTCGATCAGATATACATAGTCCGGCACACCGCCGTGGTAGTCCTTCATGCGTCCCAGCAGCGACCGCCACCGGCGCCGTACGCCATCATACCTCTCCGGCAGGTGTGCATCATCGAACGTCAGCGTGTAGCTCCAGCCCTCGAAGCCAAACAGCGCCAGCAGCAGCTCCAGCCGGTCGATCCGCGTCCGGCACACGGAGGAATCGCGGGGCGGGCGGAGGATCCGATTCTTCTCCGCCCGCTCAAACGGTCCGTCCGCACGGCCCATCCGCGGCCGCACGGCACGGGCCTCCTTCACCAGCGGGCCCGCGCGCTGCCGCACACAGACCCACCGTCCGCTTCCCTCCATCCGCTCACCTCACCAGCGGGCCGGTGTCCTTGCAGAAGTAGACCCTGCCGCGATACACCACGCGCCCGCCGCGCACGCTCCACAGCACGCTCCGTGAGCCCGCCGCATACCCCGCGGCCAGCGCCAGCAGTGCCACGATCACATAACCCATCAGTAGTCCACCTCCAGCAGTGTCGGGATATGCACTGGCTCCGGGTTGTCCCAGCTCAGCCAGGCGGCAGCATCCAGCAGGTGGGACCGCGTCACCCGACAGCGCCCCGACGGATCACACTCCCAGTAGGCAGCGCGCTTGACCGGCTTCTCACTAAATCCGTGAACGAACCCCGTGGAGTCCATCGCCACCCACTCGTATCCCGATTGCAGTAGACTGTCAAGCTCTACGTCCTCCTCTGCCGCTACTTCCGGTTGTTCCGCCACCGGGTAGTCCTCCGTCATGTCCGTCGCCAGCGCATCCAGCACAGGCCTGACGGTCTCCGCATCCAGCTGGACCACCGTGCTGCTGCCAAAGATCACTTCCGCCACGGCTCCGTCCACGCGCACGAACATGATCCTGTCCGTATTCACCAGTATATTTCCCATCCGCACAAACACTCTGTCATTCCTCCTTGTCGTCTTCCCTGATTTCCCGCAGCACCAGCGGCCCGCGCCACATTCCCCTCGCCCCTGCCGCTGCCGCCGTGTCCGATCCGGACACCGGCGCGCCCGCGCACCTGGGGCAGAGCAGCGCACCGCCCACGCGCCGCAGCGTCTTCTCCGTCTCGCCGCAGCGCTGGCAGCCCACGAACTGCACGCTGCGCGGGATCCTTCGTTTGCTCAAGTCAGCTCCACCTCCACGTCGTATTCCTTCAGCATCCGCCGCACGCCGGCCCAGATAACGTACCCTTCGGCCACGCACCCGGCGGCGTGGTTCAGCTCCGCGGCCAGCTGCTGCACATCTTCCATGGGCGCGGCGTGCTTGTCGATCAACACATAGAGCATCAGCTCGATGCCGCGATTCAGACCCTCGGTGACGCCCTTCGTATAGGCGGCCTCCACGTCGGCCTGCGTCCGCGGCACCCGCCGCGGGTTAATGCTCCGCCCCATCGCGGTAACTCATAACGCTGCTGGGCCGCTCCGTCTGCGTGAGAGCCTCCAATCGGTCGGCGGCGGCCCGCATGACGGCGCACCCGCGGATGCCGCAGCTGCGCTCATGCCAGCATTCCAGGCACACGAGGCTGCCCGTCTCGACCTTCATCCGCCGCAGCGCGGCGATCAGCTCGCTATCCCTCATGATGCCCACCTCCACCCATCTTCGTGCCGCACATAGGGCAAAAGTTATAACGATTGATTGCATGTGCGTAGAATTCCTGACCGCACTCTGAACATTTTCCAATGCCCCGCCGCCAATGCTCATTCTCGTCAAAGCACGGTTCCCATCGCCCATACGTTCGCTTCCGCTTCTCCCGCAGCACCGCGATCTCCTCGGCGTACCGGGCGCAGCGGTCCACCAGCTCCTCAATCTTGTCGGCAGCGTCCGTGTGCAGGCGGACGCGGTCGCAGGGTTCAAAGTCGTCCCCGAACGGCACGTCCGCCGCACGATAGGCACAGTCGCTGCATTTGCCAATGCATCCAAACGGGGCAGCCAAGCGCCGCAGCGCCGCTACCAGATCAGTCGTCTTTACCATTCGTATCCGCTCCTCTCTTCGCTTCCATCTTGTCCAGCGCAGCGGCCACCTCCCGCCAGACCGCCACGGAGAACCGCTCCCGATTCAGCATCCGGCCCAGCATCTCCGGCGTGACGGTCTTGCCCTCCGCCGGTCCGCACAGCGCCGCCAGCGGCCCCAGGCTCACCAGCCCGTCCTTCTGGCGGTAGGCCGTCAACCGCTCCAGCGTGGCGCGCTTCAGCTGCGCCGCCTCCGAGGCCGGCGAGGCGGGCGGGCCTGCCTCATCACCGCGAGGCCTCCGCGCCGCTTTAGGGGGGGGGGTACCGGAGGAGCACACGGCCCCTCCGGCAGCTCCTCCGCCGCCTGCAGCGCACGGTAGGCCAGCACCAGCAGCTCGATCTTGCCGAAGCATCCCGCGCCCATGCCGCTGTTGAGGACGCCCCGCAGGTACTCCGCCAGCGCCGCGCACTGCTCCGCCGTCAGATCAACCCTCGTCATGCTGCCGCCCCCCCTCAGAACGCCTCAAGCGCTCCGTCATAGCTGCCGCCGCATCGCCTTCCAGGAAGAAAGAATGCCCCGCGTTCTTGCCCAGATTCACATCCCACACAGGAGAATCCTCTCGGGCCAATATATCCCGAATAGTTTCCTTGCAGCCCTTCGCTATCGCAGGGCCGGCGCGGTGGTACAGCTGCACATACAGCTCGTGAACGATCGTTCCCAGCTCGGCGGTAACCTCCAGCCCACTTCCGGCGAACGTCATGGTGCTCACGCCCTTGTCAATCTTCACGTTAATCATCGTTCCCGTCCTCCTTTTCCACCTCCGGCAGCGCCAGCCACCGGACGACACGCACATCGATCTTGTCCCTGCCTCTCCCGAACCGGAACGCCTCGCCGTCCCACCGGCAGAGCGTGCGGGACACCACCTTGCCGTCCCCGCTCAGGTCGAACTCCGCCACCACATCGCAGGGCGCCGCCGGCGTTGTGCCGCCTGGCATCCACGCGGCAAGTGCCATCTGACTGGCGCAGGGCCGCGGCACGGCGGCCACCTCGTCCGCCGTCCGCGGCTCATCGGTCCGCAGCATCAGGTAGTCCACGCTGCACCCCAGCGCATCCGCCGCCGCTACCCACCGGTCGACGCCGGACAGGGAGACGTTGTAGCCGAACGGAAGTCCTTCATTTGGCCCGATTTTTTCACGGCCGGCTTCGAGAGACTCCGCCCGCTCAATAAGCCCGCTATATGGGCAGTCAATTTCCTCAAAATACTGCTGCGGCGTCAGCCCTGCCCGCTCCCGCAGGGCGCCGAACCGCTGCCAGATGGCGCCGACCCGCTGCACGGCAGGCCGCTCCCGTGCTTCCTTCTCCTCCGCCTCATGCCGCTTTCGCGTCCTGGCCTGCGCCCGCAGCGCCTTCTGCTTGTCCGCCAGCTTGGGGCACACATCCCTGCAGCTCTGCAGCGCGGAGCACTTCTCGCAGCATCCGTGCTCGCACCCGCAGTCCGCCCAGCGATTCTTGAGCCTCGCCTCGACGGTATGGGCGATCTGCGCGTCCTTGTGCTCGCACATTCCGCCCGGCGGGCATTTGACCTTTCCGTCGGCGATCTTCTTCACGGCCTTGACCACTGCCTCCACGGCGGACGCATGCAGGTACTTCAGCCCCGTGTCGCTGCGGTCCTGTCTGCGGTACGCATCCACCACCCGCCGCTGCAGGTCCACCGGCAGACGGGACAGCTCATAGGCCGCCTCCTCGCTGAGACACGGCTTGCCGCCCTTGTCCCAGTAGGCCTTTCGGATGTCCGGCGCCAGGTTGTTCCGAATGGCGTCCAGCCGCGCCAGCTTGCTCTTGCTGATGCGGCACGCCTCCGCCACATGGTCCCGCATCCGCCCGGGGAACTCGTAGCCCTCCTCCTTCAGCTGATACAGCAGCTGGCGGATCTTCTCCGCCTGCTGGGAGATCTCCGCCCCGCTCAGATCGCGGGTGGCACTGTTGGCGTAGATGAGCCGCAGCTCCTGCAGCGCTGCGGAGCCCGCCGCCGCCTCGCGGATGCAGGGCACCTGCCGCAGATCGCCGCGCCCGTCCGCCACCAGCTTCCGGATGGCCGCAGCCCGCCGGTGGCCGGAGACGATCACCGCATGACCGCCCTCACCGTCGCGGACGCGGATGGGCTGCTGCAGGCCGATCACGGCGATGTTGTCCGCCAGCGCGTCCAGCTCGCTGAGCCGGTAGAAGTTGTTGGGGTCACTGTCCAGCAGGTCCACGTCGATGTATTCGATCTGCTCCCGACCGGTGTCCGGACCGGACACCGGCTGCGCCAGCGTCTTGGCGAACTCGCCCATATCAAACCTCGCCATCCGTGCCGCCCCCCTCCGTCAGATACTCCCACACCCACGCGCGGTAGTCCACGGACGCCGCGCTGCGGGGGCTGTAATCCATCACCGGCAGGCGGGAGAACGTGCTTTCCGGCACCTTCTCCGTCCGCCGGATCACCGTGTTGAACACCGGCACCGACAGGCCCCGCAGCAGCGCCTCGCCCTGCCGCACCACGTCGCTGTTGTGCCACTGGCAGATCAGCACGCCGGCCAGCCGGATGGCGGGATTCGCGGCGCGCATTCCGTTGAGCTGCGCCGCCATATCGCTGACGCCCCACACGGAGAACCCGTCCACCAGCATCGGCACCACCACCTCGTCCGCCGCCATCAGCGCGGCGCAGCTGGCAGCCGTGAAGCCTGGCGGGCAGTCGAAGATCATGTAATCCACGCCGTCGTCTGCCGCCGCATCGCGGAAGTCCCGCAGAGAATTGATGCTGTGAATGCTGCTTTGCAGTGCCCGCACGTCCAGCCCGTACAGGGCGCTGGATGCCGGCAGCAGCTGCACAAGGCCCGCGGGATCCACAGGGATGGTACTCTCGCTCCACACCGTCTCCGCCGCCCCCTGCAGCACATCCGCCACCGTGGCGGTGTGGTCGGGATCCAGATCAGGGAAGTAGAACCGCGTCAGGCTCATCTGCCCGTCGCAGTCCGCCAGCACCACGCGCCTACCGGCCCGCCGCAGCGCGTCTGCCAAATTGAGGGCCGTGACGGTCTTGCCCACGCCGCCCTTCAGGTTCATGATTGCGATCGTTCGCATTTGCTCGTACCTCACTTTTCGTTGTCTGTCTGTTGTCGCACGGGACGCATTCCCGATACGTATAGCGTCCCGTCCGCCGCTCTACCACGGCGAAGCGTCCCTCCGGATGCACCCACACCACCGGCGCGGTCACGGTGGGTGCCCGCAGCTCCGTGTCCTTGGCGTATCGCAGCACGAAGGGAACGTATGTAACCTTGTCGCCGACCTGCATAGATCCTCCTCTCAGAACGGCATGTTGCCGTCGTCCTTGATCTCGAGGAAGGTGATCTGCGCCGGCAGCGGCACATGCTTCTCCACCGCCTTCTGCGATGGCCGGAAGCTCTGGATGCGTCCCTGGAACTGCATGGACTTGTACCACCCCGCCTGTCCGTCCTTGTTCTTGTCGCACTTCAGAATGCGCGGACCGGTGCGGTCCTCCGAGTCCTCCAGATACAGCAGGAAGATCACGTCCGCGTCCATGGTGATCTGGCGGCTCTCCCGCAGATCGTACATGGTGGGGGCCTCGTTCTTCCTGCGCCCTGCCTCCGGCGTCAGCTGGGACAGCACCACCGCCGTGATGCCGTGCTCGTGACTCATGCGCTGGAGGCCGCGGCTGATGGAGCTGACCTCCTCCGGCCGGCTCCAGCCCTTCCGGCTCTCCGCCTCGATGAGCTGCAGGTAGTCGATGAACACCACGTCGTAGTGCCGGCTCATGGCCACGGATTGGATGTCTGCCACCGTGAAGCCGCTGCACTGCATGATCTGCAGCCCCGTCTTGCTCAGGCCCGACGCCGCATAGGCCAGCTCCTCCCACGCCTTCTCGTCCAGCTTGTTCTGCTTGATGTCGCTCAGGTCGATCATGGCCCTGGCGGACATGATACGGTCCGACAGCTTGGCCTTGTCCGTCTCAAAGCTAAAGAACCCCACGCGGTACTGCTGGGCCATCTTCATGGCCATCCCCAGCGCCAGACATGTCTTGCCCGCGCTGGGATAGCCGCCGATCACGCAGTAGTCGCCCCGCGTGGTATACACCCGCTCGTCGATGAAGTCGTACCCCCAGTGGATGTACTCCTGCTTTGTGTCCTGCCCGTGGCGCGCCGAGAACTCCTCCCACATCCGCGTCATGTCCCAGACCTCCACGCCGGACTTCAGGCTCATGGCCGCGTTGGCCTTCTCCATCAGAGCCTCCGCCGCCGGAAGCTCCTCCGTTTCCGCCAGCGCCGCGCCGATGCCCCGCAGCCGCCACACGATGCTCTCCCGCTTGAGAATGTCCATATAGGCCCTCACATTGGCGCTGGTGGGCGTCGCGTCCATCACCTGCATCAGCAGCTCACCGTAGTCGCGCCCCGCACTCTCCTTCAGTGCGGCGGCCACCGTCACGGGATCCACCGGCTGCGCCGCCTGAAACAGCTGCCGGATGCAGCTGTACACCGTCCGGTACTCGCCGGAGACGAACATCTGCGCCGTGGTGTCCGCCAGCACGTCCGCGATGCAGTCCGCGTCGATGAGCATAGCGCCCAGCACGGCGGCCTGCGCCGTGGCCAGCCGCTGCGACTGGATCGGGCTGTCCGTCATATCTCGTAGTCACCTCGCCTTTCCTGCACGCGGGTGGAGGGCGGCTCCCCCGTCGGCTCCTCCAGCTCGTCCGCATCCTCCCAGCGCCGCCCGTTCAGGAACGTGGCCACGTGGGGGATGCCGATGCCCCGCTGCCACTCCTCCGTGGCCATCAGCCGCGCCAGCGCCCGCGCGATCCTGTCGATCAGCGCGTCGTCCGGCGCCAGCTTGTCCCAGGCATCCATCGCCCGCTGCTTGTTCTTCCGCCCCTTGGCGGGGTAGTACTTCCACATCCCCTCAAACCGCTCCGGCTTCCAGCTCGGCGCGTCCCTTGGCACACCCCTGTTTTTGTGCAGGCGCACACCCTCCCCTTGGGGGGATATAGGGGGGTATATACTTCTTTCGTTAGTTATATCTTTACTTTGTTCCGTCGGGTTTTCCGTCAACGGGTTTCCCGCTGACGGGTTTCCCGTTGACGGGTTTTCCGGCAACGGTGGGCGTTTTTCGTCGTACAGGACGTAAATATTCCCTGCGAAGGACCCGTCCTCCGCGTGCCCCTGCTCCCGCAGGAGGTACCCTGACTCCTCCAGATTTCGCAGACAGGCGCGGACCTTGTCTCGCCCGCATCCGGCGATCCGTGCCAGCCCGCCCACGGTGAAATCCCAGTCCTCCGGCAGCGAGAGCATCACGCAGAACAGGCCCCTGGCCTGCAGCGTCAGCGACTCATCCCGCAGCGGTGTGTTGGGGATATGCGTGAACCCGCTTTTACGCACGATCTTTATTTTTTCCGTCAAATTCTCCATACCCCCTTGCGAAAGCCGTCAGGCTCTGCTATACTTGATGTTGCTCGTACGAAGCTTTTCGCTTCGGCTGAACCGCTTTCTGGCTCCACCCAGAGGGCGGTTCTTTTTTTTGCGCCCTGCCGCAGCCGTCCACCCAGCGGACCACCGCCGCTGCGCCGGCCGCCGCGCAGATGTACTGCACCAGCATCGCCCAGTCACCCATAGATCACACCTCCCTCCGGCGTGTCGATCTCCGTGTACCGGATGTCGGTATAGTATTTCTTCCAGCGGACGGGATCCTCGATGCCGCCGCCCGAGCGGAAGAACCACAGCTTGCGGGCCGTGGTGTCCTGTGGCTCCGCGTCGAAGCACCCCACGCGGTAGGTGGCGTCCTTGGGGAAGCTCAGCGACCCCAACCGCACCACCACCGTCCGCCCCAGCGCGGGCCGCATATCAGGGTGCCGCAGGTCCAGATAATGCCATGCTGTCATCCCCCCACCCCCATGTACCGCAGGAACGGGATGCGCGGGAACTTCACGCGGTTCCCTACGATCTGGAAAGGAAACTGCATCAGCTGCGGCTGCTGCCGCGCCATCACCCGCAGGAAATGGGGATCACACCCCAGTACGTTCCCCACCTGCTCAGGGGTAAAGAAGTCCCTCTCGCTGGCCACCAGCGCGGCCAATGTCCATCTCTGTGCCATAGCTAAGCCTCCTCCGCGTACTGCAAGGCCAGCGCGGCCTGCACGATGTCGCCCAGCTCGCCGGTGATCTCGTCGAACAGCGGCTGCTCTCCGTCGCTGATGACGCCATCCTCTGCGATCTCCAGCAGCTGATCGTCCCGATGCTGCTCAGCAAATGCCATCACCCGCCGCACCAGCTTGATCACCGCCACCGGCAGCGGCTCCGGCCGCACCTCCATGATACAGTCCGGCAGCAGCTGCGGCTTCAGCTGCAAATGCTGCACGCCCAGATACTGCGCGTCGTACACCGCGATCATCCGCGCCACGATGTCGTCACCCGGCAGCCGCTCCCCGCTCTCGTAGGCGCGGATGCTGGTGTCGCTCACGGCCAACCGCTCCGCTGCCGCCTCCTGCGTCAGACCCGCCGCCTTTCGGGCGGCCTGATAGATATTTCCGTTGCCCTTCGGCATGGACAACCCCTCCTTCCTCCGTTACACTGTCAGTTGTCGCTCATCAGCTCCCGCTCCGTACACTGCAAAATCGCGCACAGCATGGCGCGGTGCTTCTTGCAGGGCTTCGCCTTCTCCCGCTCCCACATACTCACAGCGGCGCGGTCCACATTCAGCTTGTCGGCCAGCTGGTCCTGCGTCATGCCGGCCCGCTCCCGAAGCTCTCTCACTCTCACGTTTTCACCTTCTTCTCCGTAAATTTTTACCTTGCGCGCCGAGAAAAAGGGTGTTACAATCCAAATTGGGGGATGAACTGCATACACCCGTTTTCTCGGTAAAAAAGAGGGAGGACACATACGCGCAAGAGACCCACCCGGCGCTTCTGCGCGGCCTTCCGGCCGTCGCTTCGCTGTCCCTCTCGCCTGGGACAAGTTAAGCATAAATCCGCTATTGGTGATTGTCAATACTTTTATCAGCTATTGGTGATAATTTGGCGGTTCGCACAATTCCCATATAGTGCAACCGTTGTTTACATCCGCGCGTGTTTGGTGAAAATGTCAATAGCAGGGGGTGTCCATCATGGGCAATGCGACTTTTCAGACCATGCCTTTCAGTGGGGCGGAGGAGCTGACGGACTACATCGTGCTGGATCTGGAAACAACAGGGCTAAGCCCCAGCAGCTGCCAGATCATCCAGCTGGCCGCCGTTCATTTCGTAGATCATCGGGAGGCGGCGTGCTTCTCCACCTATATCGACCCGCGCTGCCATATCCCAGCCGCCGTCACGCGGCTTACCGGCATTTCCGACGAGACGGTGGCCGGCGCGCCGTTCATTGAGGACGTGTTCATGGACTTCGTCCGGTTCCTGTGGAAGGCGCCCTTCGTTACCGGCTGGAACGTTTCCTTCGATCTCGGATTCCTGTCGGCAGTGATAGGGGAGGACATCTCTACATACTTCCGTCTCTTCGACACCATGGTGCTTTATGGCCGGTCTGTGGGGCGTTCGCGCTGTCGGCTCTCTGACGCCTGCGACGCCATCGGCTTTGCCGCCAGCTTTCATGATGCGTTGGACGACTGCCGCGCCTGCGGCGCAGTTCTCTCGTGGCTCTGTCAGGGGAATCGCATGGATCACGCATTTCACAGCAAGGAAGAGCGGCAGGCCGCGCTGGGCAGCTATCTGGCGCGGGCCAGCTCCGGCGAGTGCCCCATCTCTGAGGGAGACGTGCGCCGCGGCGGTGCGCTGGACGGAAAGTCCGTGGTGTTTACCGGCGCGCTCAGCTTCGCCCGTTCCGCCGCCAAGGCTCTGGCGCAGGCCGCCGGTGCGGCGGTGAAAACTGCCGTATCGAGAAAGACAGATTTCCTCGTGGTCGGCGAACAGGACGAGGTCCTGGTCGGCTGCGACGGTATGAGCGAAAAGGAAGAAAAGGCCGCCGCCCTGAACCAGCAGGGCGCGTCCATTTCAGTGATCTCCGAGAAGCAATTTCTGGAGATGCTTCAAATGTAATTTTGCGAGGGTCTATGAACGTTGAGCTGTTTGAAAAGAACATCAAGAAATACAGCGCTCTAAAAGGAGTAAGTCCGACCGTGGCTTGCATTGAGAGCGGAGCAGGGAAAAATCTTCTCGGGCAACTCAAGGGGCGCGGGAGCGTTCCCTCCGTTGAGCGTGTGCAGCTGCTGGCGCAGTATCTCGGCTGCACCGTCTCCGACCTGCTGGGAGAGAAGGAAGCGCCGCCGGATCCGGTGCGGCAGGAGTTTATGCGCCTGCTGGACAGCATGACCGCCGAGCAGCGGAACGAACTGTTTGCCTTCATGCTCCGCCTGAAGCGGGAGCGGGAAAAATAAAACGGTGCCTGAATCGGGCACCGTCTCTCAGAGGATCTCGCCGCTAATGATTTTCAGTGCGGCCGCCAGGGCCTCGGCCTGCGCCGCTTCGTCCAGACTGTCGAACAGCGCCAACAAGTCCTCCTCCCACTCACTCATGTCGCGTCCCTCCTCAAAATAGTACCTCTATCGTACCACTTCGACAGAATATATCCAGTAAAACGCAAATTCTTCGCAGAAAATATATGTAAGCGGCAGATTTGCCGCAGAAAAGGGAAGCTGGGATTATGAGCAATTACAGATTCTGCACCAACTGCGGCTGCCAGGTCGCGTTGGACGTGGATCGCTGTCCGCAGTGCGGCAAGATCCTTCCGCACGTGGAGCGTACCACGAAGTACTGCCAGCATTGCGGCAGGGAGATCGACCGGAATAGCGTATTCTGTCCCGAGTGCGGCAAGCGTGTCGAGCCGGAAAGTACAGCCCAGCAGACGCCGCCTGTGCCGCCTCAGGCACCGCCCCAGCCGTCCGCCGCCTACTGCCCGCGCTGCGGCGTCCCCGCCTCCCCGCAGGGCTACTGCCCGAAGTGCGGGAACTATGTCGGCGGCGGTCAGCCGTCCGCCGTTCCTGTAAAGCAGCTGCGCGAGATCAACAAGTGGATCGCGGCGCTGCTGTGCTTCTTTCTGGGCGGTCTGGGCGCCCATAAGTTCTATGAGGGGAAGATCGGCATGGGCATTCTCTATCTCTTCACGGCGGGCCTGCTGGGCATCGGCGCGCTGGTCGATTTTATTGTGATCCTCACGAAGCCCGATCCCTATTACGTCTGACAAAGCGGTGTCCGGTCCGGACACCGCTTTCCAGAAAGGAGCGCTGTTATGCTCTGCCGAAAATGCAGAAAAGAGATTCCTGACGGTGCGATCTACTGTCAGTACTGCGGCGCCAAACAAGGGGGCACGCAGCGACCGAAGTCCCGCGGCAACGCACAGGGCAGCGCCTACAAACTGCCCAACGGCACCTTCCGCGCCGTTGTCACCCTCGGGTACACCGTGGACGCGCAGGGCAAGAAGCGGCGCAAGACCCGATCCAAGGACGGGTTCAAGACCAAGAAAGCGGCGCTGGATTACCTGCCCCAACTGCGGGCGGCAAAGGATAAGCCCAAGTCCCTCACCCTTCAGCAACTCTATGACCGCTGGCTGCCCACCCATCGGGCTGGCAAGGATACGATCAACTGCTACAAGGCTGCCTCCCGATACTTCCACCCGCTGTGGCACGTCCAGCTGGCCGACATTGACATCGACGACCTGCAGGCGTGCATGGACGAATGCCCGAAGGGGAAACGTACCCACGAGAACATGAAAGCCCTTTGCGGCCTAATGTACAAGTATGCGATCCCCCGCGGCCTCGCCTCGCTGAACCTTGGGCAGTATCTCATTGTGGATGCCGATGCCGGCGCCGGCAAGGTCGGCCTTCCTGTGGACATTCTTGAGAAGCTGAAGAAGGCCATCGGGACTGTCCCCTACGCGGACTATATCGTCGCACAGTGCTATCTCGGTTTCCGGCCCTCCGAACTGCTGGCGCTTAATGTACACGACTATGACCCCGTCCGCCGCGCATTCGTTGGCGGTGCCAAGACGGACGCCGGCCGTGACCGCGTCGTAACCGTGTCGCCGAAGATCCAGCCCACCGTGGACGCCCTTGTGGCGGCCCGCAAAGAGGGGCAGCTGTTCTGCGCGCAGGACGGCGGGGTACTTTCCCTGCGTGCATACCGCGCCGCGTTTTACGCCGCTCTGGAGGCCGTCGGCGCGGAGAATCCGACCCACACCGTCAACGGAGTAGATTACCACACGTACACGCCTCACTCGTGCCGTCACACTTTCGCTACCCTGCTGAAGGATGTGAACGCCCCCAGTAAGGATAAGCTGGAGCTGATAGGACACACATCGGAGGCCCAGCTGCGGCACTATCAGGATGTGGATATTGATGCCCTGCGCCGGATCACCGATGCCCTCTGACTGCCCGCCCTCGGGCATCTCAAAAGGGGTCCTATTGCATAGCTATTGCATAGCATTTCCCCGCGGTCCCGTGAAAACAGGCGTATCTGTCGTGAATGGCATTCAAGAGGTCAGCGGTTCGATCCCGCTTATCTCCACCATAAAACTCAGGAGAGTGAAGCAAAAACCTTGAAACCACGTGGTTTCAAGGTTTTTGTTTTTGCGCCCCACCTCTCCTTCCGGCGTGCCACGGCGCGTTCTATTGCATAGCTATTGCAGAGCCTCAACAAACCCCGCCTGACCATAACGGTCAGGCGGGGTTTCCTTTTGTTTTCAGCCGCTTCCGGCGTTTTCCCTGTCCGAGCTAACATGAAAACCATCCACGCCTGCGGACGGATTTCCGGTCGCAAAAGACGCATTTTGGCAACGAAATGACAACGGGATCACACCCCCAGCAGCTTGCCCCACGTCCCGTTGCCCGCGATACCGTCAGCGCCGAGGCCGTACTTGGTCTGGAACCTCCTCAGCGCCGCCTCGGTGCCGCTGCCGAAGTCGCCGTCCGCTCCGGCGCTGCCGCAGGAGAAGCCATAGGCGACAAGCGCCGCCTGCAAGGTGCGTACATCCGCGCCGCTCATGCCGGCGCGCAGCATCCGCACCGCCACCGGCACGGTCTCCCACGCCGCCTCCGGATCTTCGGCATCACCAGCAACGGCCGCAAAGGGAAAGTGCGTCCCCGGGCAGCCGGTGGCGTTGACGTTGCAGTGCTTCTGCACCTTTGTGATGCCGTACTTCTTCTTCAGGTACGCCACCAGCTCCGCGCCGGCTGCCAGCTGCACCGCGCCCATCTGCTCGTCCATGAAGTTCCCCTCGAAGCAGACGCCGATGCTGTCGTAGTTGTTGCCGCCTGCGTGGGCGCCCACTACGTTCTCCGGCCGGCCGCGGTAGACGGAGCCGTCCTTACGTACGAAAAAGTGGTAGCCGATGCCCGCCCAGCCGTTGGCCAGATGCCAGCTGTGGACCTGCTGGGCGGTGCAGCTTCTGGCGGCGGCGTGGTGCAGGATAATCCGGCTGGTGGAACGGCGTTCGGTCAGAGCGCCATTCCATTTGTACGCAGCCTCAACGATCCGCATCGGCCATGCCCTCCGTCTCCACGGGGACGCCCCTGTTGTACTGGGCCGTGCTGATGCCCAGCAGCGCGCCCAGGAAGGTGGTGACCACCGCGATGGTGCCCACCACCTCCTCGGCGTAGGGCCAGCCCCAGATGCCGCTCAGGCCCCAATACAGGGCGCTGACGGCGGGCAGCACGATCATCACGATCCACTTCATCACATCATAAACTTTGTTGTTCAGCTTCATGTTCTTGTCCTTTCCGGCCTGTCGGCCTGTCTGTTATTTCCGCATCGGCAGCTTCCGCACTTCCTCCATGACCCGCTTGGCGCTGCCGTTGCCGCCCATCTTCTCGTAAGGCGCGTACAGATAGTCGTTGAGATTCTCGTACTCATCCTGCGTGACGTACCCGCGGTCTACGTATGCCATGCCCAGATGTACGATGCGATCGTGGGCGAGGCCCACCAGCATCTTCCGCTCGGCGTCGCCCTTGTCCACACGCTTGCTCACCACGGCCCACAGGCCGCTGGAGGTGAGCAGCGCCACGATGATCGGCACGCCGATCTGCACCCAGGGTTCCATCGCCGTCTCCTTTCCGTGCCCGGTCCGGACACCGCTTACTCCATGCTCATTTTAAGCTGATCCACCCGCGCCAGCAGGATGTTCCCTGCCGGCACCGTCACCGGCTCCGTCAGCGCACCTGCCACCACCGGCGCGCCGCCGCTCTGCGCCGCGAACAGGCCGAAGTGAGTGACCGTGCCGAAGCCCGCGCCGCTCTCCAGCGCCTGGTTGAAATGGATCTCCTCGGATCCGTTTTTGATCTCGCTGTTGGCCGCCGCGCTCATCTTGTAGGTAGGCGCGTTGCCGCGAATGCCCAGCCGCACGCGGGCGTAGCCGGTGGCCGCCGCCGGCTCCGTGAAGTTGCCGATGGTGCCGTCCGCATTCTGCACCGGCGTGGTGGTGCTGACGCCCAGCCAGCACTCGGCGGATGTGGGGATGTCGCTGTTGCTGCCGCCCCGCGCGAAAAACGCATTCAGCAGCGCATTACTGACGTTGATATTGATCATGACCATTTACCTCCGTTTCACATTTTGTTAATTCCAACGATATAAATTTCCCATTCCGCACCGCCCGGGACGCAGGTACAAAGATACAGATCCGCTTCCGGCAGCTGTCCGCTTTCGGCATAGATGCCCCTGTCGCTGAAGCCCGTGGTAACGAAGGCGCACCGGTAGCGCACGTCTCCGAACACCACCTCGTCGCCCACGGCGATGTTCCACAGGCCGCGGAAGCCCTGCCCCGCGTGGTCCATGAGGTAGGGCGGCCGCCATGCTGCCGTGTGGGGCTTGTCCACCACGGCCTGCAAGCGCTGGGAGCTGTTCCCCGCCACATACTCGCAGTCCACCTCGATGCCGCAGGACGGCACGGACAGCGTCACCGGCGTCGCCAGCTCCTGCACCTTGTACGCCCCCAGCGCTACCGTCAGCAGCACCGCAAAGATGATACAAAACCGTCTCATGCATCACACCCCCACAATGTAGTCGGCGTAAGCGCTCCAGCCGCTGTCCGCTTTGTACTGGTCCACCAGTGCAGCAGGCACCTTGATCTGCAACGGCTTCCCGCCCGCCATGGGCCACAGCTTGCCGTTGGAGATGTTAAAAACCAGCACACTTGTGGTATGTTTCCGCAGGTCGATAACACGCATCGATAGGTAGCGGCTGAAACTCACTCCAGCCACCGTGACCGCTGCATCGGACAGCAGCGCGGTAGAGGCGCTCGTGCAGAGACACTCCAACTGATATGCACCCTGCACGACAACGCTGCCGTTGTACCCGTATTTGTCTCCTGTGGGGAACACCACGAATTTCAAGGCGTAATCCTGCTGCGAAGAGGCTTCCAGCGTCAGAAGATCTCTGTCAATGTGCATAACTGTGGATGTCGCACCCACGATCACGGTAAGTGGTATGGAGATGGTTTCCAGCCCGTAGCAGCCCATAAAGCAGGAGTTTTGAGAGTCACTCCCCGTAAACCTGCAATTCGGCGAATACGCCAGCGTTTTCAGGCTGCGGCAGTTATTAAAGACCTCAGGGCCAAACGAGACGAACTGATTGACGCCATTGTTTCCGTTGACCGCAGTAGCTGCCTCCGATGCAAACGGGAAGATAATACCCTTCACCAGCGGCGCGCTCTCTGCACTCATCAGCGTACCTCGAATAGTGGCCACGCTTCCAAGAACGATATTTTGGAAGGTGCCGATCTGGATCACATAGCGCCCGGGGGTGGTATAAGTATGCGTCTTTGCCGCACCTGTGACGCCGCCCCGAGGACTGCCATCGCCCCATGAATAGATCCGGGCCCGCCGCGAGGAGTCTGTGCCGAGGAAATCCCCGAACGTCACCGTCATGCCGTCTGCCTCATTGACATCCACCACAAGGAGGATAGGTGCAAGCCGCTGCCACAGCGCGATCTCGACAGTTACTTCATTTCCATCTGCATCTGTCACTATCTGCCGTACATGATCGCCGTAGCAGACGCCCACGATAGCGGGAGCTGCCCAGTTTTTTAGGTCCGCCAGTGTACTGTTCCAGCAGGCGATGCGCTGGAGCTCCGCCGTGGCCTCGTCTCTGTCAGCAATACTGATGACATACCCCGCAGGCGTGGACGCTCCTAACCATCCACTCATCGAATCGATGCTGGGCATCACGGGCAGGGCAGGCAGCTCTGTGGCTGCCGCCAGCTCCTCCAGCGTCCACGTCTCTACCACTGTACCGTCCCAGCTGATGAAATTGACGCCGTCATAGTTCAGCTCCTTCGCCGGTGCGCCGCTTTCCAGTGCGCCCACCACACCGCCGATGTTCACGTCCTTCTTGATGTTCTCCGGTGCCAATGTGGCCGGCTTCTGCACCGTCACCTTCGTCAGAACCTTGCCCTCGTCCGGCGTCACCACCTGATCGCCGTCCGCCATGCTCAGGGCGACGGTCTTTTCCTGTGTGGGTATGGCGGGAACATTCACCGTCACGTCCACCTTGCTCAGCACCTTGCCCTCGTCGGGCGTCACGGAGCTGGTACCATTCTCAGTGATAGTCACGGCCTTTTCCTGCGTGTCCGGCGCGGTGGAAATGGCCCCCACCGCCGCACTGAACCCGTCCGGAAACACCAGCGGAGCAGTAGTGCCGCCCTTGGCGCGGATGGCGTCTGCTACCTTCTTCAGATCGGTATCATTAGTCAAATAGTCCGTCATCAGAAGCTCCCTCCATTCGCATTCGGCACCGTCTGCCACGTCGGATCGCCGCTGGCGTCCACCCGCAGGAACTTGTCCTTGTCGGCAGAGGTAGAGGCTGGCACACGGTCGGCCGCCGTCTTGGCCTCCTCTGCGGTAGTCTGTGCGGTGTCCGCAGCGGTCTGTGCGGCGGCAGCGGCAGCCGTAACCGCGTCAAGATCCAGATATTTGGGAGCGATACGTACCGGTGTGGATGCCATAAGAGACAGTGTCCACGTCTTGCCGATGTAGCTGCCGGTGGCCAACCCGTTACCTTGTGTGTTCCCCGCATCACCAGTAAAAACTATGAAAACATAACCGTTTTCCGGAGGATTCTCCCCCACAAACTCATCGATGGGATTTGTTCCGAAATACACAGCCCCCTCGCTGTCAGGTGCAGGCACAATATAGCTCGTGTCCACGCTGTCCACCGTTACAATGACCTGCTGGCCCTCTACGGCAACGGCGGAGGGGATCTGTACAAGGCTGGGGCTGTCAATCGCCGTAAACGTTCCTGTGGCCGCCTGCGTTTTCTGCACGACGTCGTAAGCACCAGGCCGATTCTTGACGTAGTCCGCCGCCGTCTCGTCATTCTGCGTCCAGTCGGGCTGCACGATCGGTGCGTCCTCGCCCTTCGGCCCCTGTGCCTCCACGCCGGTGGACACATACGCGCCAGCCGCCTGATCCCATGTCTCCCACGCACCGTCCGCGCCGATCTGCGGCGCGTGGACGCTGGCATCCTCTGCCTTGTCCGCGCTGTCCGCCGCCGCCTCGGCACTCTTGCCTGCCGCAATAGCGGCATCCAGCACCTCCTGCACCCAGCTCTGGGCCGGTTCTGGCGGCTCCGCGCTGCCGTCCGCCGTGAAGGACGCCAGCACCTGCGTCTGCCACGTCTTGGACTTGGCCACCGCGCCGCCCACCAGATACGTCAGCTCGCACCGGCCTACGCCGCTCTTGGCCGTGTCCGAATCGGACACAACCCACACGAGGCTGCCGCCGTCCCTTGTCAGCGCCACCGGATAGGGCGCCGCGTCGCCGCAGCGCGCCACCATCAGCTGGAACGCGCCCTCGCCGTAGATGGCCGCATACTGCTCCGCGATGTCCGGCCAGATCACCACCTGAGCTTGGTTTTCGCCCTGGCGGCCCAGCAGGATCGGCCCGCCCTGCACATAAACTTTTCGCATACTGCCTCCTTACGTCACAGATACTCCACCGACACTACCGCATGCGTTGCGTTCAGCGCCGCGCCGCCGCTTCCGGAGCTGGCGGCGTGCATCCGGATCCGCACCAGTCCGCCCGGGGGGACAAGCTGGAACCCCCACGTCACCCCCTCGATGCGGACATACTGATTGTCGTCTGCGCTGCCGGACACGACCACCTCGTCGTTCACCTCGATATACCCGTACCGCTCCGCATCCGAGGTCTGAACGCGGTTGTCGTAGATGCCTCCGTCTTTGAACGTAAGCCTCAGATAGTGGCTGTACCCGGTGCTGTTTACCAGCATCAGCTCGATGTCCGTTGGCCCCTGATTGAAGGGGCTTGTCGTTCGGCCCTGTACAGACGGGCGCGTGTCCGCGCCGGACTGAAGGTTATACCATCCCTGCGGATGGCTTGGGAGCGGCGGTTCTACATAGCTGCCCACCGTCACCACTGCGGCAAACGGCCCGAGGGAGCCGACCGTCTGGGCCGCCACGTCTATCAGCTCCATTCCGCAGCTGGCCGTCAGCTTCACGCCCAGCGCCGCCAGCAGAGCGGACGCACCCACCACCGCGCCGCCGCCCGTCAGGGCGGCTTTCATTTTGCCCGGCAGCACCGCAGGCAGCGCTTCCGCCGCTTCCGCGCCGCCGGACAGCACCGCCGACGCCAGCACCGCGTTCATGTCCGCCAGCACCGGCGGCGCAGCTGCCGCCGTGGCCGCCAGCGCCGGCTTCGTCACCTTCAGGCGGCCCTTCATGGGGGTCGGACCGCCGCTGCCCATGCTGCAGGACACCGGCAACGCCCGCGTCTCCGCACCCTCCAGCTGCGCCGCGTCCGCTGACGCCATCTGGCCCTGCACGTCCAGCGCCAGCGGCAGGCGCATCTCCGGCAGCGACGCCGGCAAGGCCTCCATGCTGCAGGAGGCGTTGAGCTGCTGCGTCTCCTGCGCCTGCATCGCGCCCGCCGCCGCAGGGACCATTTCCGCGTGCCTGACGCGCGGGGACGGCAGGGCGGCATCTGCGCTCAGCTCCGATGCCGGAACGGCAGCCGCGCCCAGCTCCGCCGCCGCCATCAGGTACTCTACGCCCTGCATGGGCCGCACGTTCTCCCGCCACACCAGCACGTCTCCCAGATAGGCCGCCACATGGTAATGGCCGTTCAGGTAGACGGCGTGGACGTCTCCGTTGTACCAGATCATGGCGTCACTCCAGCTCGCGGAAGTCGCGGATGAGATACAGCGTGTCCGCCTCGGGACTGGCGGGCAGCTTGTCCACGCTGACCACCTTCACGATGTTGCCGATGACCTCGTTCAGGGCGGCCACCAGACTGCCCCTCTGCTGCGTCTTCAGCTGTCCCATGTCGCCCACGGCGCCGTCCAGCAGGTCCGCGTTGCCATTGAAGTCGCCCACGCGGACGTAGTCCGAGCCCTGCGGCTTCGTCAATCCCAGATTAGGCGTCTGTGTCGCCATGGGCGGCCACCTCCTCCTTCAGCGCGTTACACTCGTTGATGCACGCCACCACAATGGCGCAGTTCTGATAGCCGCTGACCTGCAGCATTCCCAGCAGCTGCACGATCTTGTCCAGCCTCTCCTGCATCTCACCCGCTCCTTTCTCAATATCCCAGCACATAGTGGGCCTCGCTGGCGGCGACGATCCGCACCGGTGCGCTGCTGCCCGGATCCCCGATCCGCAGCTGCGCGATGGTGGCCTGCCGCACCAGCAGGCTGGACGCCACCGCGGAGCCCGACAGGATCCTGTTGGCATCCACCACATCCGCAAACAGGCGGCGCAGCGTGGCGTCGCATTTCTCTGTGCTGACGGCCCCGTCTGCGATAAACGCCCCCGAGAACTGGCCGCTGACGATGCTGTCCGCCGTCAGGTTCGTCACGTTGATCTCGTCGGCGTCAATGGTGCCGCCGCGGATGCGGTCGGCGCTGATATACCCCGTGGTGATGTTGGCGCCGTCGATGGTGGTGGCCCCCGGCGTTTTCAGGCTCTCGAAGCTCACCAGCCCGCGAAAGCTGATCTGCTGGCTGGCCAGCGCGATCTTTCCCGACCTCAGATCCAGCGACGCCGCCGTATTGTCCTTGTTGTTGGTGACCTTGATGGTCAATCCGCGGGCGAACAGCGCCAGCTCTGTGACATTGCCGTCCGTGTCGGCCACATGGTCCTCAATGCCCTGCACCGTCACCGCCAGCTGGTGGATGGCGTGCGCCTGCCGAAACGTCTCCCGCCGCTCCGTGCTGGGCTGGGACCGCACCGTGCCGCCGGTGCTCTGGTAGGTGCATTTCACCCCGCCGCCGTACCGGATGGTCACAGAAAACACCGGCAGAGCCGCGCCGTCCACCTGAATGACGTCCCCCGCCTGCACCGCCCAGTTGCCCAGCGCCCGCACCGTCATGGGCGCGTACGCCGGAAACGCCGCCAGCCGCTGCCGGAGGTTCTCCGCCAGCGCTCGCACCTCCGGTTCCTTGCCGTACAGCAGGGGATTGTCCATGATCTGATAGACGTTGTCCCTGCTGCCGGCCAGTACGCCCACATCGTTCTCCGCGTTGAGCACCTGCACGCCGGTGATCCGAGGCACGGTGTACTCCGCTTTTTCTGTGTCGGGGAAGTACTGGCCGGCCGTGAGGCTCACGTCCGCCGTCTGGAACCACGCCAGCTCCAGCGCGCCGTTTCGCGTCATGCGGGCGCAGCTGCCCGCGATCTCCGCGATCCATTTCAGCACGTCCCGATACGTCAGGGCGGACGCCCGCAGCGGCGCGGACGGGATCACCCGCCCGCTGTTGAGAAACGTTCCCGCCGTGGCCAGCGGCACGCCCACGCGCAGGCACAGCTTTCCCAGCAGCTCCTGCACCGTCATGGGCCAGCCCAGACCGTTCCACCAGTTGGCGGCGTCGGCGTCGAAGCGAGCCATCCGGTCGTTGGCCGTCACGGACACCACCTGCGTCCGCCGCCTGCTGGGCGTGTCCGGATCGAACACCCCCAGCGGCACATACTCGAACCGGTCGATGGCCGCGTCCCCGAACTCCCAGCACACGTCATCCGCGTACCAGAAGCCCCGCCCCCTCCAGCGCTGCAGCTTCCGCCGCATGAAGTCGCTGAGATCCGTGGCGGGGGCGTACTCCGCCCACCTCCGCGCCGCTGTCTGCGCCCACGTGAAGCGCTCCATGTCCGACCACGTGTAAGCGTCCAGCGCCTCCAGCGCGCTGCCGGTCCACACCGCCGTCCACACGTCGCCGCTTTCCAGCACGCAGTACACCGTGCTCTCCTCGATGACGAGAGCCTCCACGGCGCTGGGGGGCTGGGCCGCCGCGGCCTTTCCCTCCGCCAGCAGGTACGGCGCGGCAGCGCAGCCGTCAAAGCGCACCGCCTTGGCCGTGCCGTAGCCCAGGATAGCGGTGCAGAGCCCCGCCGTTCCCCGCTCCCACGCCGTGGAGCCGGTACGGACGCCCAGCAGGACCCGGCACTCGCCGTAAGAAAACCCGTCCAGCAGCCCCTCGCGGTTCACCACGGAGAGCTTCAGCTCCGCCGACGGCGCCGCGCCGATGGTGAGCTCCTCGTCGGGGTTGACGTACTCCGCCACCTCCGGCGTGCCGGCCCTCAGATCCTCGCCGGTGAAGATCACCGGCGTCTCCGTGAAGCGCACCAGCGGCCGCACCACCGCGCCCCGCCGGTAGATGGCGTCCCGAAACGCCTGACTCACCTGATACATTCCGCGCCCTCCTCAGTATTCGATGAACTCGTAGTGCAGCGGCAGATAGACGATGCTGTCCGCCGTCAAACGCCGGATGGTGTACTCGATGTCCGGCACATAGAAGTCCCCCTCGGCGTAGCTGCTGCTCTCGTCGTTCCAGTACTCCAGGCGCACGTTGCGCTGCCGGTCCTCCGCCAGTCCCAGCAGGCCGTTGAGCGTCTCCACCTGCGCCAGCGTCAGCTGGGGCGTGTCAAACATCACCGTGGAGCGGGTATGCTCCAGCGTCACCCGCTGGAGATATCCGTCCGCCGTGCTCTCGGCGCTCTCCTCGATGCGGCGGCTGGGCGTGGCCTTGTAGGTCTCCACCGCCATGTAGGACAGCGGCAGCACCACGCCGTTCCCACCGCCTACGCGGATCAGGTACCCCTTGAACCTGCTCATGCCGTCACCCCCTCACGCGGTCGTAGGCGTCCATGGACCGGCTGGCCCACCGGCCTGCCTCGGCGCTGGGCGCTCCCAGCGTAAAGTCCTTCTCCGCCGTGATGCGGTTGTAGCGCACCAGATCCCGCAGCATCCCGATGAGCCCCGTGCCCAGCAGGGCCTCCAGCACCGCGTCGCTGATGCCCTCCTGGATCTGCCCGCCGTTGGCCACCGCCGCGTGGCTGCCCATGCGGCCCACCAGCTCCGGCACGCCGTTCTCGTTGGCCGTGAACAGCCCCGCCGAGCGCAGGATACCGCCCTCTGCGAAGTGGGGCAGCGCGCCGATGCCTGGGTTCAGCCGCCGCAGAAGGATGGACCAGCCCCTGCGGGCCGCCTCGTCGCGGCTCACCGACGCGCTCTCCGTGCCGCCGTACCGGCTGCCGCCGAAGCCGCCGCCATAGCTGCCCTTTTCCTTTCCCGTCAGCTTGTTCAGCCACGACGCGGCGTCCTCCAGCACACTTTTCAGCCCTTCGATGGCCGACTGCATGGCGTCGCAGCACTTCTGTACGAAGCTTTTCAGCGCGCCCCACTTGTCCATGAGCCGCCCCAGATCGCCCATCATCCGCAGGGCGTTCAGGCCCAGGACATCGCCGATGCTGCCGATGTCCTGATAGAGCCGGGAGATGTCGATGGTCTTCCCGTTGAAGAAGTCCCCGACGGCGCGGAAGGCGCTGCCCGCGCGGCCCGCCACAAAGGCGGCCAGCTTCTCCAGCGCGGTGATCATGGGCCGCACCACATACGTCCCGAACCACGATACCGCCGGCCCCAGCGCCTTCAATATGCCGCTCAGGCCGTACAGCGCATCCGCCAGCAGGTTCACCGCCGCCGGCGCGCCCTCGTTCACGGTCCACACCGCCAGCGGCTCCAGCACGTGGTCATAGGCCCAGCCCAGCCCGTCGATGAGGGTCCGGCCCAGCCCCGCCGCGCTCTCCTTCAGCCGGTCCCATCCGGCCTTCAGCCTGCGAAAATCCATGTCCTCCGCCGTCTTCTTCAGCCGCCGGAGGATCTTCTCCAGCCATGTGCAGCTTTCGGCCATCTCGTCGGCGCCGCCGGTGTCCCACTGCACGTTGTATTGGCCCGCCAGCGGCGGGCGCTCCGCGTCGTCCGCCGCCGCAGCGCCGGACCTGCTCAGCACGTTGAGCTTGTCCCAGCTCATGAGCCCCAGCTTCTTGGCGGCGCTCTCCGCCGCGTCGCCCACGCCGTCCACGGCGTCCGCCGCGTCCTGGGCCCCGCCGGCCACCTGTCCCAGCCCTCCGGCGGCGTCCGCCGCCGTCTTCAGCTTCGCGCCGAACACGTTGGCGATGGCCTGCGCCGCGCGGTTGGCCGCCGCCGCGATCCTGGCCAGAATGGCCGCCACCGCGTTCAAAAGCGGCAGGAACGCCGTGGCCAGCGTCATCACAGCCCTGCCGAACTGTTCCTGAATGTCGCCCAGCACGAACTGCACCTGCCGCAGCCGCCCCGAGGGCGTCTGGGCCAGCGCCTCATTCATGCCGCCCACGGATTCCTCCACCACCTGGGCCAGCACGGCGGCCCGCTGCGCCTCGTCGCCGTATTTCAGCACGGCGGCCTGGGCCTCGTCAAAGGCGTAGCCGTACCGGCTCAGCGCGCCGGTCTGGCCGTTCATCACCTTGCCCAGCATGGTGGCGATGTTCACGGCGTTCTCGCTGGTGGCGTTGAGGCCGTACTGCTGGGCCAGCATATCGTTCATCACCGGCAGCAGCTTTTTCAGGCTGGCCGCCCGCCCCAGATAGGTGCCCAGCTCCACCGCGCCGGCCTTGGCCACCTCGCCGTCGATGACGCCCAGCTTCTGCTGGGCGTCGCACAGGTCCAGAATGCTCCGGTACTCCGCCTTGCTGGCCGCCATGGTGTTCTTCATCACCTGCGCCAGTGCCGCGTTGTTCTCCTGCACCTCGTTGTAGGCCTGCGCCGCCGCCTTGCCGGCGCTCACCACCGCCGCCGCGCCGAAGCCCACGCCCAGCGCCGTTCCAACGGAGCTCAGCGTCTTCTTCATCCGGCCGCAGGCGCCCTCCAGCTTGGTGGTGGCGCGGTTGATGCGGCTCATCATGGTCACCACGCTGCCGCTGGCCCTTTTGGACTGCTTTGTAACGGCCGAAAAGTCCGCGCCCACGCGGACCATCAGATTCTTGACAGCGGCTATTTCTCCTCACCTCCCAACAGTCTGTTCAGCGCCTGCACCTGCCGGAACATGGCCTCGTCGCTCATGGGCGATGGCCGCTCCCGCCGGAACACCTGCTCCGGCGGCGGCAGTCCCCTCTTGCTCCACACCGCCGAGCGCACCAGCGCCGCCAACGTGTAGAGATACCCCTCCGTCAGCTCGTGCCGCTGGCGCAGATACTGCCCTCGGGCGCGGGCATACACCGCCAGCGCCCGGGGTGTCATGCTCTCCCACTCCGCTGGGGAGAGCCCCAGCTCGGCGGCAAGGCTCAGGCTCCGGTCCCAGTCCCAGCCGCCGCCGGAGGGTCGGCCTCGCCGCCCTCCCCGCCGTCCTCGCCGCCGACGGCGGCCTCCAGCAGCTCTCCCGCCTTCTTCAGCAGCTGTGCCACCGGCACGCGGTCCAGCAGATCGTCCACCCGCTCCACCGTCAGCGTGGGATCCTCCTGCGCCATGGCGCAGTAGAAAAGGCAGCTCAGATTTTCATAGTCGTCCACGGCGTCCTCGATCCGGGACAGCGGCACGTGCCGCAGCGCCGAAAACCGCTTGAGGACCTTGTGGCTCAGCCGCAGCTCCCGCGGCCGGTCCAGCTCCAGCACCACCGTGTCGTTGTGCTCCTGCATCATGGCTCGCCTCCTCAGCCTGCCGGCGTGGCGGCCAGCTCCGGCTTGCCGCACACCTTCACGTTGGCCTCAAACGTCACGGCCCCGTCCACCTCCGCGCCGGTGGTGTACTTGGTCACGATGCCCTTGAAGCTCCAGGTCTTGCCGATGGCGGTGGGGAACACGATCTTGCACTCCTGCTCCGCGCCGCTGTGAAAGGCCTCCAGCGCCGCGGCCTGACCATCGTCCGCGCCGTCCAGATACCCGCTGACGGGCACCTCGCCGCCGTCCTTGAAGCCCGCCAGAAAGTCGCGGTACCCCGTGGTGTTGTCCAGCGCGGTCACGTCCACCGTGTCCGCGCTCATGTCCAGCCCGCCGATGGAGCTGAGGCCGCCCACCTGCTTGCTCCCCAGATGGAACTGGGTGCCGACGCCTACTGCTTTTGCCATTTCTTTATACCTCCTGATAGTTGATCCGCAGGGCGTACACCCTGCGCCACAGATTGACCTCCCGCTCGCGGATGTCGGGACTCTCCCGGGTCACCCGCGTCCACTGGATGTAAAGACCCTCCGGCCTGCTGTCCCGCAGCCCCTGCAAAGCCGTGACCGCCCGGCGGCCCAGCGCCGCCGCCTCCGCCATGCTGCGGCCCACCGCGTTCACCTCGAACGTGGCCGTCCGCAGACTGCCGTCCCCGTCCAGCTCCTCCAGCGCCTCGTCGCGGTGGAGCAGGTGGAAGAGAAACGGCGGCGCCGCGCCCTTGACGGCCGCCGCGGCGTAGACCCGATCCGGCGCGGCCTGCGCCAGCGCCGCCTGCACCGCCTGCTCAATGTCCATGCTGTTTCATCCACTCCTTGTCCAGATTCTCGCTTAGCGTTTTCAGCATCTTCTGCGCCGCGCTCCGCCGCATTTCCTCCGCGCCGTCCCGCATGAAGTGGAACCCGGGATAGTACCCGCCGTTGCGGGTGAGGAAGCCGAACTCCATGCTGTAGGGGTAGTAGGCGTGGCCGCTTCCGGTGCTGATGCTGCCCGCCGCCCCGGGGCGCTTCACGGGCCGCTGGAACACGTCGTTGAACGCCGGATCGAAGTCGATGCGGTACACCGCCTTGCCCTTCGTCTTTGAGCGCTCCTTCTTCGTGCGGATGATGCCGCGCTTCAGCATGCCGGTGTCCTCGGGGATGTCCCCCTGCCGGATGTGCCGCTTCACCATGGTGGCGGCCTTGCCCGCCGCGCCGGTCACGCATTTTTGGGGCACGGTGCCCAGCGCTTTCAGTGACTGCTTCAGCTTCTCCAGGTCGCTGCCGTTCCAGCTGACGTCAAAGCCCCTGCCGTTCACCGCTCCACCTCCTGGGCCATCAGCAGCAAACTCTCGTGCCGCTCCTCCCAGTCGATGACGCTGAGAATGCGGAAGACCCGCCGCCCCAGCACCACCCGCCACGCCGCGCTGACGCCGCTGCGCCAGCGCAGCGTGAGCTTGTGGGTCACGGCGCTCTGGGCCTGCTCGGCGGCGTAGAACTCCCGCCCGCTGACGGGGTCGATGGCCGCCCACACGGCGCACACGTCGCGCCACTGGCTGTCGTCGGCATACAGCGGATCGCCGTAGCTGTCCGCCGCGCCGGCGTACTGCTGCAGCGTCACACGGTGCCGCAGCCGTCCCGCGTCCTTCATGTCCGGTTCCTCCTCTCCGGTGTCCGGTCCGGACACCGCCGCAAACGCCGGCGCGCCGCAGCCGCCCCCGCAGGACGGTCTGCGGCGCGTCGCGTCAGACAGATTGACTCCCCACCTTCAGCTGTACCAGCACCGGCCCCAGCCCAAGAGGCAGCGGTGCCTCGGTGCCCACGGCGTCGCGGTGGTCGTAGTAGTGCAGCGTCAGGCTCCACAGCGCCAGATCGTACTGGGCCGCCTGGGCCTCGTCGCTGTCGCTGCGGATGCAGCCGGCACTTCGCAGATAGCCGGCCGCCGCGTCGCACAGCCCGCCGATGAGGGCGTCCTCGCTGTCGCCGTCCACCCGCATATAGGCCTTGCATGCCGTGATCTGTGCCGCCGTGGCCATGGCTCAGTCCTCCTCTCGGAGGTACGCGGCCATCACCCAGCCGCCCAGCGCGTCCGCCTCCACCGGCAGCCAGCCCCATGCCGGCTCGCCTACCGCCGTCACCTCCGCACCCTCCGGCAGCACCGCCAGAATACCGGCGTCCAGCGACGGCGCCTGACGCAGGTGCAGGCCGCTGGGCCATGCCACGCGGAAGCGCCGCGCCGCCTCCTGCGCCGCCTGCGGCGCTTCCGGCTCCGGCGCAGGTACGGGGACCGCCGCGGCCTGCGGCGTCTCCTGCGGGCTCTCAGGGGCCTTCTTAGCCCTCTCCTTGCTCATCATGGCCGCCTCCTTAGCCCGCCGCCTTCTTGGTCAGCAGCGTGAAGCCCTGGTGCCGGATGAGGTTGCCGCCCACCATGGCGTCGCCCAGAATGGTCAGCATCCGCTCCACCGCCTTGGCGCTCTCGTCGATGCGGACCGCCATCTCCCCGAAGAACGCCAGCTCGTAGTTCTGGGGATCGCCGTAGGCCATGGTCAGGGCGTTGGCATCCGCCGCGCCGAAGGCCGTCAGATCCTTGGCGATGTTGTAGCCGTAGGCCGCGCCGCCGTCCTCCACGGTGCCGAAGTTGGCGCCCTGATGGTTCACGCGGAACACCCGCTGCTTGTCGCTGTTGCGGATGGCGCCCAGCGCCTTGAGATCCTGCTTGTTCAGGTAGAGCTGGGCGTTCTCGCCGGCGCCCTCGTCATCGCCGTAGCCGTAGTACAGGGTGTCCAGCACGTTCTCGTCCAGCGCCGTGGCGTCCACGGTGCTGTAGATGGCCGTGCCCGCCTTGTTCTTGGCGGTCTTGATGCCGTAGAACACGGGAGTGGTGGCGCCGTCGCCGTTGTAGATCAGCGTGCAGATCTTCCGGCGCATGGCCTCCATAGCCAGCGCGTAGATCTTGGCAAAGTAGTCCGCGGGGCTCAGGCGCTTGATATTCCGATCCACAAACGTGGTCACGTCCACCTCGTAGGGCTTCAGCTCCGCGTAGGCGAAGGTGGGATCGGTGGCGGTGCGGGCCGTGCCGGCCAGCGCGGCCACCGTACCGGCCTGTGCCGCCTGGGGGCTCACCAGATAGGGCTCCACAAAGCCGCCCATGCCCTCCAGATTGATGGTGCGTACCTGGTCGATGATGCGGCTCACGCCGCCGCCCACGGGGTTGCGGATGTCCGTGCCGGCGCCGCTGGGCTCCACCAGCGTGGTGGCCGCCAGCGTCACGCTGTTGTGCATCACGCCGCGGCGCAGCTCGTCCACGGACACCTTGATCTCGCGGCCCTGCAGCAGGGCGCTTCCGCGCTCGGCGGCCTTGTCCTTCTCCAGGGCGGGGTCGGGCGCGCCCTCGTCCATGCGGCGCTGCTGCTCCGCCAGCAGGCGCTGCACGTCGGCGATCTGGGCGTTGACATTGTCCACCTTGCCCATGGCGTCCTGGTACTGCTCCCGCTCTCCGGCCTCCAGCGCGGCCTGCGCCTGGTCCAGCAGCCGGACACGGTCCTCATTCAGTGCGATCAGCTTCTTCTTCATGCGTTCATACCTCCTGCAAATCTTGCTTTTTCCAGCGCCAGGCGGGCTTTGTCCGCCCAGTCGCCGCTATCGTCCTCCGCGCCCTTCGCGGTGGGATCACTGTTCTCTGCCGGCGTCACCGGATGCAGCGGATCGGCCTCCCGCGCGCCGCTGCGTACCAGCTGCTCGTACCGCGCCAGCAGCGCGGCGGGATCCGTGCCGCCTGCGGCGTTCCGCAGGCCTCCGGCCCAGGCGGGGGCCGTCTCACCCTCGCTCACCAGGATCTCGTCGGCAAGCCCCCGCTCCACGGCCTCCTGCGCGCTCATCCAGCGCTCCTCGTCCATCAGGCGGCTCAGATCGGCGCGGCTGCACCGGCCGCCGCAGCGCAGCTCGTAGGCGTTGAGGATGCTCTCCTTGCCCGCCTCCAGCATCTGCGCCGCCTGCCCCAGCGCCGCCGCGTTGCCCCAGGCCACGCACGAGGGGTTGTGGATCATCACCTGCCCCACGGGGCTCATGCGCCGCAGGGCGCAGCCCTGCAGGATGGTACTGGCCGCGCTGGCGGCGAAGCTCTGCACCTCCGCCACGCACCGCCGGCCGCTCTGCCGCAGCAGGGAGTAGATCTCAAAGCCCGCCATGACGGAGCCGCCGCCGCTGTTGATCTCCAGCACCAGCTCCTCCCCCTCCGGCAGCGCTGCCAGCGCCTGCCGGATGTCCGAAGGGGCCGTGCTCTCCATCTCAAGCCAGTCGTAGAGCCACTTGTCGTCGCTGGCGATGATCTCGCCGTTTACCTGCATTCTCATGTGCCGTCTCCTCCGTTCTTCTCATTGCGCTCAAGGCTCAGCGCCCGCCACACCGACAGCGGGACGTAGTTCAGGCTGGCCATGTGCTCGTCGCCGCCGGCCACGTCCGGCATATCCTCCAGCGCCAGAATGTCGTTGACGCTGTAGGCGCCCAGCTGGTGCATGGTGCTGTACCAGCTGCCGCGGGAGCTGTTGTCGCCCCGCAGCTCCGCCATCATATTCATCCGCACCTCCAGCCCCTGCGCCACCTCTCGGGGCGTCAGCAGCTTCTCCGTTGCCTCCTGCTCATACTGGGTGACGATGGGGTGCAGCGTGCCGGTGATGTACTCCACGGCGTTCTGTTCGTTGCTGTTGTAGCTCTGCTTGCCCTCCTGCAGCTTGTAGAGAGGAACGCCGAAGAAGCGGGCGATGTCCCGCACGCTGAGCTCCGCGTTTTCCACAAACTGGGCGTCCCGCTGGCTGATGCTGATGGCGTGGTACGTCATGCCGTTGTCCAGAATGGCGATGCGCCCCGCGTTGCCCGGGCCGCCGTTGTATTTCTCCCACTCCGCGCGGACCACATCCTTCATGGGGACCTTCCTCACGGAGCCGTCCTCCTGGGGCACGTCCACCGTGCCGCCGATGTCGCCGGCCACCTGCAGCACGCCGCTGGGCTGGCCGCCGTTGACATAGTAGCTGCCGTTCCACGCCTGGGCCGCCCGCGCCGCGGCAATGACCTCCGCCGCGCGGGACAGGACGCTCACGCCCCTCCAGCCGTTGTCGCTGTAGGCCATGACGTGGATCATGTCCATCCGGCCCACCCGCAGCAGCCGCCCCGTGAAGGGATGCTCCACGTCGTAGAACGGCTCGCCCGCCGCCGTCAGGCGGGGCGTCACCCGCGTCCATGGCACGCCCGTCAGGCGCACCGGGCGCAGCGTGCGGGGATCCCGCTCGATCAGCAGATAGCCGTTGCCGCCGCAGCTCCGGCCCGCCTCCGCCACCTTGCGGGCCACGAAGGACGTCTGCACGTCGTTGGCCCGCTGGCCCAGCAGCGCGTTGAGGGGGTGGCCGTCCACCCGCCGCCGTGCCCTGGTGTCGAAAACGTACATGGGCAGCTTGGCAATGTCGCTGCTCAGCACCTCCACACACCGGTCCACCGCGCTGAGCTTCAGGGCCGACGGGGCCGTGGTGTCCACGCTGTCCAGCCCCGCCGCGCGCAGGGACGCCGCCGTTACGGCGTTCCGCATGGGGGCGGCGGCGCGGGCCGTGCCGGTGAGCCGCCCCAGCCCCCGCAGGATGCCGTCAGCCATGGCGTTCACCGTCGCTTCCCGCCGCCAGCAGCACCGCCAGCGTCACCAGCTCCACACCGGCCGTGATGCAGCCCGCCGCCGCGCTGAGCAGCGCCGCCCCTGCGGCAATGGCCGCGAAGCCCGCCAGCACCAGCGCCGTCACGGCCGCTCCGGTCTTTTTCATCTCCGCTTCCTCCTCTCCGGTCACATCGACCAGGTCCCGCTTTTCAGCCGGTCCGCCAGCGTCGGATTGCTCCGCCGCCGCAGGGCCAGCGCCAGCGCGTCCATGCACGCCGCCACGGGGTCGATGCGCTCTGTGTCGTCCTTGTGTTTCTTGGAAAGCCGGCTGTCGCCGACACCGTTGACCTGCTCCACCGCGTTGGCCAGGCACCACATGGCCAGCGGGCTCTCCTCGATGACCAGCAGCCCCTGCATCAGCAGGTCGCGGAAGCCCTTCACCGCCAGATTCTGGCCGCTGCACGACTGGAAGATCTCCACGCAGAAGTCCGCGCTGCTGCGGCGGTCGCACATGGCGATGGCCAGATCTGTGGCGTTGTGGCCGTCATAGCCCACCTGGGTGATGCGCCAGCCGTGCTCTGTCTCTCCGGCCACCATCCACTCGTCCACCCACCGGTTCTCCGTCACGGCCCCGGGCGTCAGCGTCACATAGCCCCCCTCGGCCCACGCCTTGTAGGGCACGCGGTCCGTCCTCTCGTGACGGTCCGCACCCTCGGCGGGCATGAAGCCGTGCATTTTCACGGCCACCCGCCCGTCCTCCAGCAGCCACACCGCCGCCGCGCCGCTGAGGTCGATGCGCTTGCCTAAATCGAAGCCGCCCCAGCATTCCTCTCCGTCTGTCAGGGCCGCGAAGCTCTCACGGGCCACCTGCGCCTTGCGGGCCAGCTGCATCTGCCGCTCGTCCAGATAGCGGTTGACCGCGCCGGTCTGCCACTTGTCCATCCGCCGCGTCAGGAAATTCCGGATCTTGTAGGGATCGTTGAAGCTGTAGGCCGTGGTGTACTCGCTGCGGATCTCGTCCAGCAGATAGCGGGCATATTCGCTGTTATAGCGCAGGCACGGGTTGGCCTTGGCCCAGCAGGCCTCGTTGTGAGGATCATCCCCGTCGTCGATCTCGCGGATCATCACGAAGTACGTCTCGTCCATGGGGATCTCCCCGCGGAGCATGGCCTTCAGACTGGTCTCCTCCGCGTAGCAGGGCTTGCGCTGGGCGTCGTCCCCCGCCGTGGTGATGCAGTCCAGCAGGGCCTGGGGCCGCTTGCCGAAGCCGGATTTGCCGATGTCGTAGATCTCCGAGGTCAGGTGGGCGTGGTATTCGTCCACCACAAAGTAGCTGGGCGCGCCGGAGTCCTTGTTCTTGGTGTCCTTGCTCAGCGCCCGCATGAAGCCGCCGCGGATCAGATGCACCACGGGGTTGCTGCGGGGAAGGCGCAGGAACCGCCGGATGGTGGGACTGGCCCTTGCAATGGCCTTGGCATCGCCGAACACCCGCATGGCCTGTCCGCGGTCCACCGCCGCGCACTCCACCTCCGGCGCCATCTCGAATTTCGCCAGCTCCGGCCGGTACGGCGGGTAGATGGCGTCGGCGCACATGTGGTACAGGCATTGGCCCGACTTCTCCGTGCTTTTGTAGTTGCCCCGCGCCCGCTTGGAATAGCTGACCTTGAAGCGCCGCGCGCCGGTGTCCTTATGGACCCAGCCGTAGAGGTTGCTCAGATCGAACACCTGCCACGGCTCCAGCGCGATGGGCTGGCCCGCCGCCACGCCGCGAACCTGGATGCAGTGGCCGAACCACCGCAGGATGCGGTCGGCGCGGGTCACGTCGAACACGTAGGGGAAGTCCTTCGTACCCTGCCGCCTCAGATCGTCCAGAAACCGCCGGCAGGCCAGTCTTTCAAATTCGCAGCACTGCCCACGCAGCCTGCCCCGCACCACCTGCTTGGCATACACGGCGGCGGGGTGGTGCTGCCCCGTCTGCCGCTCCGGCCTCTTTTCCGCCATGTCGCCTCCCGCCGGTATGCAAAACGCCGGAGCCGCCCCTTTCTGGGATGGCTCCGGCGTTCCACGCTCCGGCCTGCATGTTATCCTTCTCCGGTGTCCGGTCCGGACACCGCCCGTTTTCCATTTTCCGCCGCCGCGCTGCAAAAGCGCAGCGCACGCTCCCCGCGCCGCTGCGAAAGCGCAGCGCTCTTCTTTCGTTCCCCACTGCCGCAGGGGCTCTCGCCGCCCGATCCTTCTGTCGGCGCAGCGGCCGCGCCGCCGCGCCTTTCTTTTTCGCCGCCCTCACGGGCCCGCGCTTTCATCCTTTGCGCCGCCCGCCGTGGCCGCCCTCACGGGCCCGCATTTTTCGTCCTTTGCGCCGCCCGCCGCAGCATCTCTCATGAAGCCGCGTACCTCTCTCCGAAAGCCGCGCCGCGTTCCTCCGTACCGCCTGCCGCCGGTCTTATATCCCGAACAGATCCGCGTCCGGCTCCGCCGCCGCCGCGCCGGCACGCTTTTTGGCCAGCTGTGCCCTGCCGCCCGGCGTCAGGCCCAGATCCTTGGCATAGCCCAGGATGCTCTTTTCCAGCTTCCCCAGCTCCGCCGTCAGCGCCGCCGCGTCTTTCACGTCCAGCCCTTTCTTCCGCACGGCCCGCTGCAGCTTGTCCCGCCGGCTCAGCTGCAAGCAGTAGATGCCCAGGATCTCCGTGTCGATGCTGTCCAGCAGCAGCACGTTGTCCATGCGGCCCAGGATGTCCGCCCAGTACTGGCGGGCGGCCTTGTCGGCCTTCAGGATGGCCGGCGGACAGTCCGGCAGCAGCTCCACGCCGCTGATGATCTCGCCCTCGGCCTCCTGCCGCGCCGCCTGCTCCGCGGGTCCTATGTGCCCGCTGAGATTCTCCGCCGCCTTCGCTCTCTGCGCCATCTCCATCCCTCCATCCCGCAAAATCTCCCCGGCCATCCCGCCCCGCTGCTTCCGCGCCCTCGCTCTCGCGCCGCCGCTTTTGCGCTCTCGCGCCGCCCCTACTCCCGAAGTCAGAACCCCGAAACCCGAAACCCGAAACCCGAAACCGGACTTTTTCTCGC
>ERZ1034917.502-NODE-502-length-34913-cov-20.166131_pt1 | contig 34913 bp, 25 predicted proteins | sample MGYA00520605_ERZ1034917 | MGnify/ENA primary metagenome ERZ1034917 (study PRJEB33766, sample SAMN09781784) | gut metagenome | biome: gut microbiome | host: Homo sapiens | place: Madagascar | study: EMG produced TPA metagenomics assembly of the PRJNA485056 data... | reverse complement strand
CTTCCCCATGCACATCGTATGGTTCATTATCATCGCGCTGCTCATTCTCATGGTCGCATGGGCGTGCTTCGCCAAAGTCGACAAAATCGTCACCGCAGACGGAAAGCTCACGACCGTCCGCCCGACCATCACAATGAAGCCGTATGAACGAACAGTCATCAAAACCGTGAACATCCGCCCGGGACAGCGCGTCAAAAAAGGTCAGGTGCTCTTCACCTTCGACCCGACCTTGACCGAATCCAACTATGAAAAACTCGTCGAACAGCATCAGAGCTACACGGCGCACAAACAGCGCCTCGAAGCCGAGCTCGCCGGATACGACAAGCCGTTCGTCATCCCCGACAAGCCGAACGTCGACGAGAAGAACCAGGCGGGAATTTTCAGCGCGCGCAAACTCTACTATCAGGAAAAGCTCCGCGCCTACGACGAAAGTCTCACGCGTTACAAAAAGACCCTGAACGCTCTTGAGGAGACCCTCACGCGCTACGAAGAGCGCAAAGCCGCGCTCGGCAAAATCGAAAGCATGATGAGCGACCTCCAGAAGAAACACATCGTCTCGCTGAAAGACCTTCTGCAGACGCAGGTTTCGTTCATCGAAATGGCGATTCAGATCGACCAGCAGAACGTGCAGATCGTCGAAAACCGTCAGCAGATTCTGACCATTCAGGCGGAACGGAATGCGTTCATCAAGGACTGGTACCGCCAGATCATGGAAGAGCACGTCAATGTTCAGCGCGAGCTCATTTCCGTCGACAAGGACGTTCAGAAGGCGAAGATGCTCGACCGTCAGAGCGAACTGCGCTCCCCCTGCGAAGCCGTGGTGCATGAACTCGCCCCGTTCCAGGAAGGTTCGGCTGTGCGCGAGGCGGAGGCGCTTGTGACCCTGATCCCCGTCGACGTCCCGCTTGAAGCGGAGATCGACATTCCCGCGAAGGACATCGGCTGGGTGAAGCTCGGCGACGAGGTCCGCATCAAGCTCGACGCCTTCCCGTTCCAGCAGTGCGGCACGCTCGACGGCAAAGTCTCGTACATCTCGCAGGACGCGTTTGAAAAGGGCGTCAGGAGTGCGGAGCAGATGGAAGCCACCGACGCCGGCGGGCGTCCGAGCCGCGAGGCGATGGGTGCGACTTATCAGGCGCGTCTGAAGATCTCCGGCAGCCTCAAAGGCCGCGCCAAAGACGCCACGCTCCTTGCCGGCATGCGCATCAAAGCCGAAATCAAAGTCGGCAAACGCACTGTCATCAACTACATCCTCAATCCGTTCGTCAAAGCCCTCGACGAGGGCGTCCGCGAACCCTGAGGAGGAACAATGACGGCGTATCGCGAGACGGTCTGTCTGATTCTCCGCCATACGCCGTTTCAGGAATCGAGTCTGATTGTGTCGGGCATTTCACCCGATGCGGGCAGACTCGATTTTTTATTGAAAGGCGCGCGCGGACTCGGCAAAAAAAAATTTCCGGAACTCGGACTGTTCCGCGAAGTCTCACTGAAATACCGTCCGCCGGAGCGCAGCTCCACTCTCTTCTCCGTCCGCGAAATCGAACAGCGGACCATTTTTGATTCCATCGCGAATCACACGGAAAACTACCTGACCGCATGCGATCTTTCCGCATTTCTGCAGGCAAACACGCGTCCGATGCTGGAGACTCCGCAAACCTACCGAGCATTCCGGATTCTTCTGGGAAATTACGCGGCCGGGAGCGCGGCGGAACCCTGGAAAATGCTGCTCAAGCTCGCCTTTCTGAACGAAAATGGTCTTGTTCCGGAACCGGAGGGAACAAACGAAGAGGAACTACTCGCGCATCTTCTCGCCGCATCGCAGGGAGAAGAGGAGCCGCCAGAGCTCGCCCCGGAATACCTTGACCGACTCTCCCGCTGGGTCGATTCCCTGCTGACTCACCACGGCTTCCGCCGCCCCGGAACCGTCTGAAAGCCAACGCCATTTGGCACTATAGAGACAAAAATCATCTCTTTTCCCCTCTTGTTTTTTTTCTGTTTTCGAGTATAATTAATAGAAACAACAGGAAACATTCATGAAAAGACCGACCTTGAAAGCGCTTGCGGAACAGAGCGGCTGTTCCCGGAGGACACTCTTCCGGGTGCTGCGCGGCGATCCGTGCGTCAAACCCGCCACGCGGGAAGCACTGGTCCGTCTTCTCAATATCCACGGATACATGGTCGAAAACCGGACCGCCACGGAAAAAATCGTGGTTGACGTCTCTGTTGACAACCTCTATGCCGAACGCCTCGCGGACAAGGTTCTGGAACGGCTGAAACTGGAAAATTACCGGACCGTCAAAACGGCGTCCTGCTCGCATCCGGCAAAACTCCGCAAAGAACTTGAAGACGCCGATGCGGTCATCTTCTCCGGCGACAACGGCGACTGGTTCCGGATTGCACGCGACATCAATCCCGCAATCTACCGCGTCGGCCTCTTCTGTCCCGATTCCCGCGAAGCGGAACTGAACATAGCCGCGGACAACCTCGGCGGCACGAGGAATGCGGCGGATTTTCTCTGCCGCAAGTTCGGACGAATCGCGGTCTTTCTGAACACTCTGCAAACGGATTCGGCGGAACGTGCGGCGATTTTCTACGGACACGCCGCCGCGTATTACCCGCAGGTCCGCTGCGACCTGATCCGCTATCAGGACGAGCGCGAACTTCCCCGTCTCTATGCGGAACACAAGCTGGATTACGACGCTTATTTTTACCAGAACGGCGCACCCTGGGTGATTCTCGCCCCGCTGCTGAAGCGCGACAAGGCGAAAACCTATTGTCTGATGTTCAACAATCCCGCATACATCACCCGCATCCGCGAACTCGAAGAGAGCCCGAAACTGGACGCCTATATCGACTTTGACGTGGACCGCCTTCAGGATTTCGCCGCATTCTTCCTGCGGAACCGTCCGCTTCTGCGCGAACAGCCGCGTCTTCTCACCCTTCTGCCCACAAAACTCATTGAAAATAAAACAACAAACCATGGAGGACACACTCAGAAAAAATCATCGCCGCAATCCGACCGAACCGAAACAAAAGCAAACAAAAGGCTTGAACAGAAATGAACACAAATCAGAAAACGCACAAAACCATCTTCTTCCGCAAATGCAAATTCTGCAGATTCACCCTCATAGAGCTCCTTGTGGTAATTGCGATCATCGCAATCCTTGCCGGGATGCTCCTGCCCGCCCTGAACGCCGCAAGAGAAAAAGCCAGAGCGATCTCCTGCACCTCGAATCAGAAACAGCTCGGTCTCTACACACAGATGTATGCCAACGACAACGAAGGATGTCTGCCGATCAAACACCAGATCGGTTCTTTGTCCCCAACGGAACTCACCATTCTCTGGAGCTATATCACCAAAAAGCCGATCACCCGCGAAGCAGAATTCCTTACCATTGTCAGCGGAAGCGGAACGGATGCTCTTTACAAACCGGCGGATCCCTCGATGCAATGTCCTTCCGTTGCCCCGTACCAATACCATAAAGTCGGAAATCAGGCAATCGGAATCAATGCTTATATGATCGCAGACTGGAGCGCTACATTGAAAAACAACCGTTGGCTCACAAAACTGAAACGCCCGTCCGAAAAGCTTCTTTATGCGGATATGAAATGCGAAAAGGGATATGAATACACCCTTACAACACCCGACAATGCAAATGCGGGACATATCTCCTATCGTCACCCGGGACTGACTGCAAACCACACATTTGCAGATGGACACGTCGTCAATCATCGCGACTACTATCCGGCTTGCACATCCAGCGCCTTCTACGGAAATTTCAAACTCTTCTGGGCAAGAGAATAACTCATCAAAGGAAACTGCATCATGAAAAAAATCACAACGTTTCTTCTGCTTGCCGGAGTTTCCGGGCTTCTCTCCGCCGGGAATCTGCAACTGAACGACAAGGGCTACTTCGAGCTTGACGGCTGGCGCGCAACTCCGACGACCTACACCGAAAACTGGCACGGTCTGCAGCCAGCAGTCGACCGGCAGATTTTCAAAAGGATCAAATCGGAAAACGGCGTGCTCTTCCAGATGGAATTCACAAACGGGACCTCCGGAAAGCTCGCGCTCGCTCTCGAAGGAGAGGAACGGGTTGTCAGCTCCGTTGAAATGGAACGCGGAACTCTCGTCAAACCGTTCTGTCTCAACTCTCTGCTTCCGGTTTCCCGCTACCGCGGAGCCTCGTTTGAAGTCGACGGGAAAATTTACCAGTTCCCGAAAGAGTTCACAAAGGAAGCGCTCTATGCGGGAAGCGCAAAACGCTTCCGCATCCCCGTCAAAAAGGGAGAAATTCTGATTGAGGGCAACTATTATCTGCGCGTTCAGGACGACCGCAAATGGGATGGCTCCATATTCAATATCCGGCTCGGATACACGCCGTACACCGGAGGAATTCAGAAATCGAAAATCAGTCTGCGCATCCGGCAGGGCAAAACAGGAGAGTTCGGAAAAGAGCTCGGCTCCGTCACAAAATCCACCTACAAGGCCCAAGCGAATCAGGACTGGAAAACGTTCACCTATACGCACAATGTCAAGCACGGAAGCGCGTTGGATTTTTCTGCGAAACTTGACGCTCCCGCAGGCAAATACGGACCGGTCATCCGCAATGCAAACGGAAATTTCGTTTTCCGCGACAGGCCGGAAAAGGCCGTCCGCTTCTACGGACCGAATCTGGTCGGAACAAGTCAGATCCCCGATAAAAAACTCGCGGAGGAAATGGCGGACCGTTTTGCAAGCTTCGGCTTCAACATCATCCGGTTTCATCATCACGACGACGTGCTTTTCGACCACACGGGGAAAGCTCCGGACCGGCTCAACGCCGCGAACATGGACAAGTTCGACTACCTGGCGAGCTGTCTGAAAAAACGCGGAATCTATTACACCACGGACATTTACGTCTCGCGCAACAACATCTCCGCGCCGGAGCTCGGCGATCTGGGGAAAATCTCGAACGTGCGCGAATACAAAGCGCTGTTCTATATCGACGACCGCGTGTTCAATGAATGGAAACGCTGGGCGGGCGAATTTCTCGGACACGTCAACCCCTACACGGGGCTCGCGCTGAAGGACGATCCCGCACTCATCACCCTTTCGCTCGTCAACGAGGCGAATCCCGGACGCGTCTGGGGCGCAACTCCGCGAAGCGAAAAAATGTACCGGGAGAAATTCGCGGAATGGAAGAAATCCAATCCGGACAAGAGCTTTGAGCAGTTCATCTCATTCCGCGCCGTCACGCGCTTCGAAGAGATGAAGGCGGCTCTGCGGGAAATCGGATGCGGCACGCTTCTTTCCGATCAGAACTACCGCAACAATCTCACGCTTTCCGCCGACCGCAGACATTATGACTTCGTCGACAACCACGGCTACTGGGATCATCCCCGTTTTGCAAAAACGCCCTGGAAACTTCCGGTTCTTGCGGACCAGCGGAATGTGCTCGGCGCGCTCACCGGAATCCCCGGCCGGCTCTTCCCGTCCCGTCTGTACGGCAAAGGCTTCACGGTGACTGAATTCGGATATGCGAATCCGAACCTCTACCGCGCCGTCGGTCCCGCGCTGATGGCGGCATACGGAGCATTTCAGAACTGGGACGCCCTCTTCCCGTTTGCCTACGCGCACTGGCTGCCGTATGCGCAGAAGCCGACCCACACGGCAGGATTCTTCGACATCACCAACGACCCGGTCAAGGCGTATTCGCAGAGAATCGGCGCACAGCTCTTCCTGAACGCCGGAATCCGTCCGGCGGAAACACGCTTCGCCGGAATCGCGACCGAACCGTTCCGCAAAGACGGCGACGCGGAAAGTCCGCTTCCGTTCAACGACCTTGGTTTCCTTGCTCAGATCGGACTCGTCACAGAGCTTCCCGCGCAAGGGGAATACGCCGCGCTGATTGATCTCGGCATCGGCTCCGATCAATCACAAAAAACGTTCCCGGCGAAAAAAGATCTGATTGACAATCTGCTCAAAGCCGGTCTGCTCCCGAAAGGATGCTATGATGCGAAAACCGGACGCTTCACCGCGCCCGGAGGTCAGATTGAACTCATCCGCAAACAGAAAACCTTCCGCGTCACCGCACCGGGCGGAGAAGTGCTCGCAACCGGAACCGTCCGGAAACTCGACGGCAAAAATTTCTCCGTCGAAAACAAAAACGACTTCGGAGTTTTCGCTCTGCTTCCCGTGGATGCCAAATCTCTGGACAACGCCCGGCGTTTCACTCTGATTCATCTCACCAACACCCAGGCGACCGGAATGGAGTTCGCGACGAAAGACTGCGACCGTCTGGAGAACTGGGGCAAAGCGCCCTTCCTTGCTCAGCACGGAATCGCAAAAGTTGCCCTGAATCTCAAAGGCGAATGGAAAGCTTATGCCCTGAATTGCGCGGGTGAGCGCATCGGCTCTCTTCCGGTGACGGAAGAAAACGGAAAACACATTTTGAATCTTGACAACTTTGCGTTCCCCGAAGCGGTTTTCGCTTACGAACTGGAACGCTGACAGAAAGGAACTCTCATCATGAAACGGAAACCGCTTGTTGCGGCTTACTACTTCCCGAACTGGCACTGCGACCCGCGCGTCGAAGCTCTCCACGGAAAAGGATGGACCGAATGGCGCGTCGCGCAGTATGCCACGCCACGTTTCCCCGGACATCAGCAGCCGAAAGTCCCCCTCTGGGGATATCAGGATGAATCCGAACCCGATGTCATGGCACAGAAAATCTCCGCCGCAAAAGCCTACGGAGTCAATGCGTTCATCTGGGACTGGTACTGGTTCTCCGACGGACCGTACCGCCACCGCGCGCTCGAAGAGGGCTTCCTCAAAGCACCGAATTGCGAAGACATCAAATTCGCCATCATGTGGGCAAACCACAACCCGATCTACGCGCACCCCGGAAGCTACTGGAAGCCGGCGGAAATAAACTGGAGCGGCGCAGTCAATCCCGAAACCTTCCGCGACTGCACGGACTACTGCATCAAAAACTTCCTCGGGAGACCGAATTATCTGCGTCTCTCCGACGGCTCGCTCTACTTCATGCTCTACCGTCTCGGCGCACTCGTTGAAGAGGTCGGCGGACTTGATACCGCCGCCGCGCTCATCCGCGAATTCCGCGATAAAGTCGAGAAAGCCGGGCTCGGCAAACTGCATATCTCCACTGTCTTCGAAGCGCTCCCGGATGTCTGGCGCGCACTCGAATCGCCGGAACACGATTTCACCGGAATCAATCACTTCATCGAAACCCTCACCGTCGACAGCATCACCTCCTACGGCTGGGGCTACAAGGACGATTTCCCCGCAACCGACTATGCAAAGTGGGCGAAAAACAACCACTATATCCCGCTTGTGTTCAACAAGCATCTCAAGTGCGCGTTCAACCCGAACGTCCTGACCGGCTGGGATTCCTCCCCGCGCACGGTGCAGTCGGACATGTTCGAAAACCGCAACTATCCGTTCGGCCCGGTGGTCGTCAACAACACGCCGGAACGCTTTCAGGAAGAACTCCAGTTCGCCAAAAACATTCTCGCCTCCGATGAATCCCGCGGCCAGATGATCAAAATCTCCTGCTGGAACGAATGGACCGAAGGTGCGTATCTCGAACCCGACACCCGCTACGGCTACGGCTTCCTTCAGGCCGTCAAAAACGTTTTCGGAGTTGCTGAATGAAAACTGAAATCAAAAACAAACAGTTCCTTCTCGACGGCAAGCCGTTCCGCATCCTTTCGGGCGAAATGCACTACTTCCGCATTCCGCGCGAATACTGGCGCGACCGTCTGCTCAAGCTCAAGGCCTGCGGACTCAATACCGTTGCAACCTACATGCCGTGGAACCTTCACGAGCGCACTCCGGGAAAATTCAATTTCTCCGGAATGCTCGACGTCCGTGCGTTTCTCGAACTCGCGGATGAACTCGGAATCAAAGTCCTGCTGCGTCCCGGTCCGTACATCTGCTCCGAATGGGAGTTCGGCGGATTCCCCGCATGGCTGCTTGCGGTCAAAGGGCTCCGGCTGCGCTGCTCCGAACCGCAGTACATGGGCTTTGTGGAACGCTATTTCAAAGCCGTTTTTGAACAGGTGAAAGAGTTCTACACCCGCAACATCATCATGCTCCAGATCGAAAACGGCTACGCCTCCTACGGCAACGACATGGTCTACTACAACTTCCTGAAGAAGCTTGTCGACGACAGCGGCTATCGGAACGTCATCATTGCGGCGGACGGCGACAGCGACACGCGCATTTCCAATGAAATGCCCGACGGAGTCTGGCGTACCCTGATGTGCGGACGCGAAAATCCCGTACCGCAACTGGAATTCAACCAGTCGGAACAGCCCGGTATGCCGCAGTTCATCGTGGAATACTGGAACGGTCAGCACATGAGCACGGGACAGCCGATCCGTCCGCGCGACCCGGTCCTGATCGTCGAAAATCTGCGCAAGGCTCTTGAATGGGGCGCGCATATCAACCTCTATATGTTCCACGGCGGAACAAACTTCAGCTTTCAGAACGGGGCAATGCGGAATCTCGACGGCTGGTACTGTCAGCTCATCACGAGCTACGACACCGCGGCTCCGGTCAGCGAAGCCGGCGACACCCGCGAGCTCTACCGCATGTACCGTCCGCTGTTCGCCAAGTACAATCCGGAGTTCTCGCTCGACACCTCCGTTCCGCCGGACACTCCGAAGGCCGCGTACGGAGAAATCGCCCTGACCGAATTCGCTCCGCTCTTGGCGAATCTGGACGCGCTCTCCGTCAACTCAACGGAATCCGCATGTCCGCTCACAATGGAAGAAGTTGGCGGCGACTACGGGTTCGTGCGTTACACCACGCACCTGAAGCCGCAGACGTTCACTCTTCCGGTTAAAGTCGTCGGCCTTGCCGACCGCGCGTGGGTGTTCTACAACGGCAAGTTCGTAAAACATCTCTGGAAAGACAACGAATCCTTCATGGTTGAAACCGGAAAGGGCGGAACGCTGGAGATCGTCGTCGAGAACATGAGCCGCACGAACTTCTATTGCAACACCGAGCACAATCGCAAAGGCATCACGGACGGCGTGATTCTGAACGGACAGCAGTTCCAGCACGGCTGGACGACTTCCGCCATGCCGATGGAGGACACCTCGAAAGTCGCCTACGGGCCGCTTCCGGAGTTTCCCGTCAAGAACAATATGGGCTTCTTCCGGGCGAAATTCGAGATTGCGGACACTCCGGCTGACACGTTCCTGTACGTTCCCGCCGGCAACCGCGGATTCTGCCGGATCAACGGCGTCATCCTCGGGCGTTACGACAAGAGCGGACCGTTCCATACGCTGTACGTTCCCGCTCCGTTCCTGCGCAAGGGAAAAAACATCGTGGAAGTGTTTGAATACGACGACCTCGGCCGTCCGGCGGTTCAGTTCCTGGATCACCCGCTTGTCGGCGGACTCTGAAACGGGGTGTGCGCGGGAATCAACTCCCGCGCTTTTTATTTCCGTTTTCTCTTTTTCCGGAACTGCCGGAAAAGATCCTTCACCTCTTCAACCGTCTTTTCCACCTCGTCCGCCTCAACCGGAAGATTCAGCTTGGAGGTTGCGAATTTGACCAGGCTCTTCGTTATATCCAGTTGCGGCTTGCCGAGTTTGCCGCGCACGGAAAGCGGAATCGTTGTATGAGCGAGCTCCAACATCGCATCCAGATTCAATCTGCCCGAAAGCAGTTCCACGGATCCCGTCACCGACTCCCGCTTCAGCGTCCCGCCCTCAAACTCGAATTTATTCAAAGTCAGAACGCCGTTGGAGACAGAGGCGTCAAGCTTTCCGGAATCGAACCGCAGATTTTTCTTTCCCTCCGCAACCGCAAGCAGTTCGGAACGGAGAGCCTGGAAATCCGCAGGCAGAGTTTCCGGAGAAATCCGCTCCTCTACTTGCGGAACAGCCTTCAGAGGAATTGTCAGAAGATTCAGGAAACTCTCCGTCCGTTCATTCCTCGCCGGAAATGAAAGGTTCCGGACGGAAGTCCTGAGTGTTCCGTTCAGATTCCGCTTCAGCTCCGTTTCCGTCAAGCCCTTTCCCGAAAACGCAAGGTTCAGCGACTCCAGAGTTCCGCTCACACCCGCGGTATTTCCATCGAAGAAACGGAAGAGCGGAGCAAGCGCGAGTCTCTCACCAAGGAGAGAGCCTTCATAATACCAGTCGCCATCCCGTTCAGCCAGTATAAAACGCAGAGCGACAGGCGAATCATTCGCGGAGATCTTCATATTTTCAATCTGCAGCGTCCTCCTATTGACTGAAAGCGGTCCTTCCACACTCAAGTTCAGGTCGTCGGCACAATGAATTTTCGCAAGTTTCAGCTGCAGATTTCCAAACGGAAGACAAGTCAGAACCGATTTAACAGGCTCAACGAAATCAACAGACTTGACAGTTCCGGCGGGAACGGGCTTTTTGTCCGCGGTTTTCTGCTCCGCTTTTTCCGGCTTCGATGGCTGGAAACTCTGCCAGATCGTCTGAAGTTTTTCGGCGTCCGCAAAGCTGGAGGAGACCATCAGGGTTCCTGAAGAATCTACGGCATTGAGATCAAGAACCGGATTCTTGTTTTCCGTAACATTCAGCTGAAATTTCCAGACGTCACGCGACAAAGCGTTCATTCTAAAATTCTTTGTTTTTTCTACGTTATCCTGATACTCTGCTGAAAGCTGAACGGCAAGAGGGTTGCGCAGTTTTTCCGTGGTGAAATCCGTCAGAGCAAACGAACCGGAAAACTCATCGGCAAACGTTTCTTCGGAATTCCTGTAAAGTTTAAATTCATCAATAAACTTGCGGAGCGCACCACGCTTCATACGCTCGGCGTCCTCTGGGGGGACACTGGCAAATATAAGATGTTCCACCCTCCGGTTCCATTTCCACGAACCGTTCAGGACAAACGAACGGATTCCCAGAGAATCCACCATTTTATACGGCAGCGCCTTCTCGAACGGATGCGCAATGCGGAAGTTTGAAACAGAGACCTTCGCGAATTTTTCGTAAAACTCGGAACTGCCCTCCAGCGACAGCACTTCCGCGTTCCCGATTTTTCCGGAAAGCGTTCCGGAAAGCGTATTTTTATTGCCATGCTCATGCGTCAGCCGGAAATTCGAACGCAAATCCAGCGGCTCGGATTTGCGCTCACCGGACAAAGTCAGCTGCTCCAGGTCCACCGTTCCGGAAGCGGAAGTCATGCCGGAATTGAGGAAATCCAGATTGACGGAACCGGTCATCATTCCCGATTTCATCGGGAGTTTCTCCGTAACACCAAGCAGCTTTGCAACCGTGGACAGGTTCACCTTCTTCATCTGCACCGACACCTGTCCCGCCTTCGGGAGATACCCGGTAGGCGTGCTCAGAATCACCACCTGTTTCGGCGCGGACAGTTCCAGATTCAGCGAACTTGCCGGCTCCTGCAGCGAAAGCTTCAGAGTCGACACGGCGAATTCATCACCGTTCTTCGCGCCCTTGAAGGAGAACTCGGAATTGAACTTGCGCGACTCCCCGGCAAACTGGTCGGCGGTCATCGCAACCTTCCCGGCGACATCCACCGATTTGAACCCGGGCGCGGAGTCGACGTCAAGCGAGGCGGTCGCTTCAACCCCCCGGACAGGATCTTCCACAAGTGCGGAAAGAATCTTGTCGGAAAGTTCCGAACGGACCGAACGCAGTTGAATATCCAGTTTTCCCGAAACGTCATCAAGCCTGAACACGCCCTCCGCCTGAGCATTCAGGACGGGAACGGAGTTCGCTTCAAACATGCGGAAATGCGAATCGGAAACGGAAATCTCGCTTCCCTTCCGCTCCAGATTCAGCGTTGCATTGAGAGCGAGGTTCACCGCCCGCTGTTTCACAACAACCTCGGTGCATTCCGTATCAAACGCAAGCCGCACGGATTCCGGCAGAATCGAACCGGACGGGAGGCGCATGTCAAGCGAACCTTCGACATGTGCGCCGGAAAATTTGAGTTCATCCGAATTCACGGAAGCCGCTGCGCTGAATTTGAAGCTCGGCGACATTCCCTGGACGATGTTCGAGGCGGAAAAGGCGATTCCGGAAAGTTCATAGCGCGTCCGACCGCAAACAGCGGCGACGTCCGCATCGTAAATGCTGATTTTTTTCACCGAATAAGAATACGGATGTTTCCTCTTCTTCCGCACGCGCGCTGCCCCTGCCCCCCCCTGTTTCCGATACTCCGGAGCTTCGCGCCGTCCGTCGGACTTCAGTTTCAAACGAACGATTTCGAGTTCGGGAATATCGACATGGCGGGAAAAAAGAAGAGGCAGAAAGCGGATGTTCATGCGCAATTTTCCGACCAGCAGCTCCCTCGAACAATAATCCCCTCCGGAAATCTTCAGCTCTTTCGCCTCGACGGATGGAGTCATCAGAAGAGAGACGGATACTTTTTCCGCCTCAATATCATATCCGGTCATCTTTCCCGCGACGGGCAGCCAGAGGGATTTCACGACCGGCGCCGAAAGCAGGATGTTGTAGATTGCGATCAGCAGCGCCGCAACTCCGAGAATCCAGAGAATTCTTTTTGATTTTTTTGTCATCCTGCACCTCAATCAGCGCGAGAAGAGCGGGAATTCCGTTGCGTTCACGGTTGCGCCGCAGTGCGGACATTTTTGCGGCAGTTCCGTAACGGGCCGCCCGATTTTTGTTTCCGGCGCCCCCTCCTCGCCATTGTAAAGCGTCACAAATTCCTGACGGTTGCAAAGCGGACAGCGGATCTGAAAAATCCGTACGTTTTTATTTCTTTTGAGCTGGTCGGAAGGATCAACCTTATTCGTTTTAATCGCCATAGCGCATCCTTTCTGAAAAATTCACCATAAGATAAACACATTCCCGGACAAAGTCAATAAAAAAAAACAGATTTTCAGAAAATATTTTCCGGAGAAACAACGGAGCAATGCAGATTTCATTCCCCCGCGAAAATGAAATCTGCAAATGTCTTTCACTTATTTGATGCTGTATTCCACGCCGTCGATGAACGCCGCGCCGGCTTCCGCCGTTTTGGTCAGACCGATGCGCAGACGGCAGAGACCATCCTTCAGAGCGGTCCAGGTGTCCGTATCCGTCGGAACGGCGTATTCCAGAACAATTTCCTTCCATTCCGGTTCGATGTTGAAATTATACGGCTTGTAAAGATGCTTCTTGTGTCCGCCGCGTCCGAAATCAAGATACATGTAGCCGGGAATCGTGCCGTTTTCGGACTTCGCCCAGAACTTGACGGCAATCGTCTTGCCCGGAACCGCGGGGAGCCAGGCAATGCTGCGGACTTCCGCACCCTCATTCGCGGACTTCGTCAGCTTCAGACTCTTCGTGCCGCTGAAAAACGAAGGCGACGGAACAATGCTCATGCATTTTTCAAACTTCGCCAAATAAGGTCTGAAATCGTTTCCGTTTTCAAAATCGCCGTTCGGGAGAAGGTTGTCGCCGAGATTCGCGACTTCATCCAGTTTGAGATTGCGGACCGCGATGTCTCCGGAGGGACCGGGATTGATGTTGAAGAAAATTTTCGGATTCTCCAGAGCGTTCGTGCAGAAGTAAAGGTTGAACGGCGCATAATCCGCCCCCGTGCGCCAGGGGGTGTAGTCCGTCGAGCGTTTGCCGCCGCGCATGCCGGTGATCCCCGTCTGCGTGTTCGCGGCTCCGGATGCCTTCGCCTCGAACGAAAGACGGTAGAACTTGTCCGGTTTGATCTCCTGAGACTTCAGATCAATCGACGGCCAGGTTTTGCCGCCGGCGAAATTGATGGTGTATTCGCCGTTTCCGGCGGCTTTCCACGGTTTGTTCGGGCGGACGGTGATTTCCGTTGCGACCGCCGCCGCGGCCAGAGCGGCGAATGCCGCAAGCGTGAGAAGATGTTTCATCTGTTTGTCTCCTTATTTGACAATGCTGAAGTTGCAGCGGTGATTGTAAAGTTCTTTTCCGATTCCGAGCTGAGTTTCCATGAATTTCGCTCCGCCGGCGTCGTCGATCTTGACGTCAAAGCCGAGCGCGGAACCCGTCTTCGCGGGAATGGCGACGCTGAACGAGTAGCCGTCCGCCGTCTGTTTCACATCAAGCTTGCAGTCGGACGCCTTGATTGCGCCCATCGTGTGCAGTTTGACGGCGTCGCGCGGGGTGATGAACAGACGGAAGGTCTCCGGCGTGTACGCATGCGCATGAGTCGGCGGAATGACAAACGGGGCAAGATCGAAGAACAGCTCCGTGCAATCGGTCTGCCACGGGAAACGCTTGCCGGTCGCACCCGCGTCGGTCGCGTCTTTCACCGACATTTCGAGCTTGATTTCGCCGTTGCCGAATGCGATTTTCCCCTCGGCGTTCGCCATTTTGAACTCGCGGCTCACAAGTGTGTTGACCGAAAGTTTCAGCGGAATGCGGAACATGTTTTTGTTGAGATGAAGCATCAGCTCCAGCGGCTTGCCGTCGTTTTTGATCTCCTTGACCGGAATCTCAAACGCCTGTTTCACCCGGGCGGGAAGCGTGAACTTCAGCGGCTTGAGCGCAGTCAGACCGCCGCCCGTGATGCCCGCGATTCCCGTCTGCTCCTTGTCGGAATCGTTGTGAAGCATGACGTACAGCGTGTTTCCGGCTTTGCGCGCAATTTCTCCGGCGCTGACCGCCTGTTCCAGACGGATCGGCAGTTTTTCAAGTTTCGCGACGAACTCCGAATCGGAGAGTTTGCCCGGACGCAGATAGTACGGAGCGAGGTCGATCACCTTGTCGCCCGCCGCCTCCTCGTTGCCGAAAATGTCCATGACTTCAAACGCGGAGAGGTCCGCATGAACGCCTTTTTTCTTCTGATACTGCCAGACCGCCGCGATGAGTTTTCCGTCCTTGCGGAACACGTAGCAGATCACGCCGTTGGGATGGCGGATCTTCTTCACAAGTTTCGCCGCCTCGAACAGGCGCGCAAGGGTATTGTAAACGACTCCATTCTCCGAAAGCACCAGCTGATGATAATTGGAACCTCCGGAAAGCATGTTCGGAGTCAGAATCCGCTTCCAGATCAGCGGCTGATTCACAGAAATCGACTGAACAACCCCTTCTCCGAGGTCAACCAGGAAACGCCAGGCGACATGATGCGGAAGCGCCAGCCCCTCCTCGTAAGCATTGTGCTTGACCTGCTGATCAATCAGATAATAAAGTTCCGTGTTCCAAAGCGGCATATCCGGCTTGCCGTACCCCTTCATCTCTTCACGGAGGTCTGCGATATACTGATCTGCCGGACGCAGTGCGCCGAGTTCGCGTCCCCTGTACGGATGAAAACCGACAGCATCCACATAATTCAATCCGCCAAGCTCCGCGCATTTGTCCATCCACGGAGTCGCCGCCGCCCCGTAATCGCTGGTCAGACAGAATCCGGAAATCTTCGCGGCGGGGTCCGCCGACCGGATTGCCGCGTGAGCTTCTTTCAGATAGTTCACATACACATCCGGAGCCAAATAGAGATTCGGTTCGTTGGTCACTTCATAGACGGGGACACGTCCTTTGAGGTGCTTTACCGTCTGGTAAATATAGTTGCGGTAAAGATCCTTCGGCGGAAGCAGGATATGCCCGCGAACAGTTGCCATGGCGTTCGGCGGATTTTCTTTGACACGTTCCGAAAGCGGATTCACCCAGAGCGGCCAACGCTGACTCATCCACGGTTTATAATTCTCAATAAAACCGTTGCCGATCACCGGAAAGAGTGTTATGTTGTACTTCGCATACAACGCCATCTGACGGTCCAGATGCGAGAAATCAAACTTTCCGCGTTCCCATTCAACGGAAGGCCAGTCAACTCCGCGCACACCGCCGTCATGGTCGCGCAGAATACGGCAGCCGATTCGTGAATACAACTCGAAGCGCTTCTCAAAAGATGTATTCAGAACGGTGTATGCCGGACTCTTGACCTGCGGATGCATCTGACACAGAAGCCCGCCGTTGAAGGCGACCACATAATCTTTCGTGATATCAACCTGCTTTGCTTCATACTTGCCGATGACGCTGAAAAACTGGTCAAGCACATCCACATCTTTTCCGGAAACTTTGATCCGGAAGCCGCCAAAGCGGTCGAGTTTCCGCGAAGCAAGCGCAACCGTTTTCGTCTCACCCGGAGCAAGGTTCATCGCGACAGATTCTGAAAAAACGGTCTTGCCGGTATATTCATCCGTTCCGGTCACGGTAAGACTCTGAACGAACGCCGCACCGGAAGGATTTGTCGCTTTCAACTTCAGTTCCGCAGTTTCGCCTCGATAGTAAAGAGTCTTGTCCGGAACGGCAACGGCGCAGACTTGCGGCGGGACGGGAGCGCCGGATTCTTCAATCTTCAAATCATCGATCCAGAGAGTGTTTGCATTCTCCGCATTGCGGGAACCCGGCGAAATCCGGACATGATGCCAGCCGTTCCCCGGATGCGTCTCCGTGGTAAACTCGAACTCAATATTCCGCCACTTGTCACTTGTTTTGAAAATCTTTGAATAGGCGAGCCATTTTCCATCCACTTTGAAAACGGCAAAACGGTAACCGTCTCCCCCCTTTGCTCCTCTGATTTTTGCTGTGAACCTGTACGTCGTCGAAGGTTTCAATTTGAATTCGCGGGAGAAAAGGCTGAAGTATTCCGCATACGGATTTTCAATCATCAGAGAGTTTTTCCCCGCGCCGGGCGCTCCGGCGGAGAGCTTCAGCGGAGTGAATTTCAGCGACGGATTTGTCGCAAGACGCAATTCACGTTCCAGCGCGAAGCCATCCGTTCCAAGTTCAAACGAGCCGTTGAAGACGGTGTTTGCCGCCAATGCGAACGGCAGCATCAGGAGAAGTGTTTTGTTCATGATCGTTCCTTGTTTTGTTGTTTTGAAGAAATTACTGCTCAAACAGAGCGACCCAGCCGGCACCGTATTTCTGGCCGTCTCCTCTGTACTGCGTCTTCAGCGTTCCGACTCTCTTTGATGCGACGGAGCCGTTCACACGGAAAAAAGTTCCGCGTGACTGATGGACAAAAACCTGTTCCATGCACTCCTCTTGAGTCAAACCGCTCATAATGCTGATATAGTTATGACTGATCGGATCGTAAGTCAAAATGCCGTTGTCATTCGCCACCGGCTGCCGACTGGTAAACAGATACATCCGGGGATCCATTTTCGGCATCCTGGCGCTCTGCCAGGCATAAGGAGATGTTTCATCCGCGGAATACCAGTTCGAACCTTCATGGAGGTTAAATGTTGCAATCCCCATATAGGAACTGAAATATCTTCGCTGTTTCGCGGAATTCCCCGCAGGGGCAACGGGTTTGTGCGACGGGCAGAACCAAAGCCCGCTCTGCTTATCCGAGTAAGGCTTGGTACCTGTATAACTCTGCATGATGACGGGAAAGCGCGTCGGCTCGTTATTGTTCACCGTCGGCAGACGATCTCCATGATCCGTGGAATAGCTGATTACCGCCGTTCCGATCTGACGCATATTTCCCACACAGTTGATTTCCCGCGCCTTTTCTCTTGCCGAATTCAGCGCGGGCAGAAGCATGCCGGCAAGAATTGCGATAACCGCAATCGTTACCAGGAGCTCTATGAGGGTGAAACTCCTGAGTTTGAATCTCGTTCTCCATCCATTTTTTCTTCTGATGACCATCATCATTTCTCCTTGTTCTATTTCCGGTTTAAAAACTGTATGGCGTATATTATAGCACCAAAAATTTTTAAAACTTGGACAATCGTCCGGAAAAGCCGTTTTCGGGCAAATTTTCCGAATATTGTCCAAAAGTTTTTTCGGCAGGAAAGAATTTTCCGGCGATCACTCCTCGAAATTCTCTCACTGCAAGGCTTCGTGACCGAATAAACTGTCGTTCTGCGACCTCTTTTCTTATTTGCCGAGTCTTTTCCTTTTTATGAAAAGGAACGAATTTGATGATATCCATTTATCACCTTTCTGTTTTTTTCAGATTGCAAGCAGAAAAATGCCTGTGCAGATTGCCAGAGCGGCTCCGGCGGAGATTTTGGAAAAACGCTCGCGCCGCGTCAGAAATCCCCAAACAAGAAATCCCGCAATGCTGCACCCCTGCGCAACCGGATAACCAATCGAACCGCCGCCGTGCGCCGCGACCAGATTCAAACCGCGATAGAAGAAAAAGAAGAGAGAGAGAATCTGAACGAGCGACAGCAGCAGAACCGGACGCAGAGTTCCACGCGGCGACGGCTTTTTCCGCCGGAACGGCACGCTGGCGCAGAACAGGGAAATCGTTCCCAGCTGAACCAGGCACGCCCGCAGCTCACTCCCCATTGCGGTCGCAGTCCAGTATGACGGCAGATTCGCAAGACTCTGTCCGAGCCCGGAAACCGCAAATGCGGTGAACGTCGGCAGAAGCCAGCATCCCGTATTCGAAACCGTGCCGCGTCCGCCGCGAATCCGGCTGAACAGAAGGATTCCGGCCAGGATCAGCAGAATTCCCCCCAGACGCGGCAGGGTCGGAGCCACGCCGAAAAACACCATCCCCATCGCGAACGGACAGATCATCGCGCTCTGCGTGATTCCCCATACCGCACCGCTGCAGCCGAAAGCCATCGCCCGGCGCATCAAACTCAGCATCAGGAAGTTGCAGGCGCCGGCGGCGAAGACACATCCGCAGATCAGCACTTTCTCCGCAAACGTTCCCGCGAGCGGCGGACGGAACAACATCACGCCCGCCGCCGCAACCGCAATCACCGCCGAGGCTCCGAACTGGATAAAATCCATATCCAGACGTTTCCGCGCCGCGTCGTCCACAACAGCCGCGATGCCGACCCAGCAGAGCCCGGTCAGAATCAGCAATACCACGCCGAGAGTCATTGACAGAGAATCTCCGCGGTCATGCCGGACGGCACGTTTTCCAACACCGCGTAATGACTGTTCCCGACAGTTTCATCGCGGAATTCCGCCACGGAGCCGTTGATCTTCACTTCAGAAGGAACGGTTCCCGCCGGAACGAGCATCCGCAGTTTCGCGCGGTCATGCTCCGAAACGAGAGAGAAGGAAAGCGTGCGTGTTTCCGGCTTGTAACGGTATTCGTACTCAACCGCCGCACCGGATGCGCCGTATTCCAGACGGACATACGCGCGTTTTTCATCGGCGGCGACAAACCGGGGCGAAAGCACGACGTCGCGGAAAAGCTTGCCGTTGTCAACCACCCCCGCCAGCCCGGCGCACTCCGCGTGCATGATTTCCGCACCGCACCAGCAGCGCGGCCCGCCGCCGATGTCGTTCCCCTCCCAGTTGTAGAGGAAGGAGATTTTTCCGTCGCTGCTGAACTTGCGTCCCATGCGCTTGAGAATATCCGCGCCGTATGCTTCCTCTCCGGTCTCAAACGCGCCGAGCGCGAGTTCGCCCGCCACAAACGGAGCATTCGCGCCGTTGACGTATGCGCCCGCCTTCATCCCATGGAACACGGGATACGGCGGCTCCAGATTCCGGAAGTCGTCAAGCTCGCCGCCATACTTTTTACGCATATCCCGATAGGCGTTGATGACGCTCTGCCGCTCCTCGAAATTCAGAATGTTCCGGTTCAGCGCGTAGGAATTGGAAAGACTCATCTGAAACTCCTCGTCCACGCCGTAATCCACCGGAGTGAGCGGAAGAAAATGGCGGAAGAAACGTCCGTTCCAAAGATGTTTCATGATGCGTTCGCGCAGAGCGGCGGCCTCCTCTTCATGCCGCGCGGCGGAGGCGTCGTCACCGAAAACACGGTAGAGCTTCGCCATCAGGAGCTTGGAGTGATAAAGCCCGGTGTTGTCGCCATGGAAAACGCCCATCGGGTCATCGGGAAAGATTTCGCGTTCATGGGATGAGCGTGGATTGTCGGTAAAATCCCAGGTGTCGAGCGTGCGCGGACGCTTGGCGAGTCCGTGTTCCGCGTCCCAGCGCAGAGGATCGGTCATGATGTAACGGAGCCCCTTTTCGAGACGCGGCAGGTTGCGGAGAATCCATGCGTCGTCTCCGGTCGCCTGCCAGATCATATATGCGCCCTCGACCATCAGATATTCAATGTCCGCCTCAAGCTCCAGACGGCAGAGTCCGAAATCGAGTCCGGGCTCATAATAACAGCATTCCGGGCTGGAAATCTGAACGGTTCGCCCGTCGGGAAGCGTTTTCGGACGCCCCGAATGCATATCCGTCACCGGAGCGATGATTTCATAAAAGAAACCTTTTTCGTGCTGTTTTTCAAGCAGAAGATCGGGGAAACTGGTGATGTCCCGCTCCGTATACCGGAACCCTTTGAGGATGAGGACGTAATCGCGGATCCAGTTCAGATTGACGCGCACCAGCCGGTCGCCGTACATGAATACGCGGTTGTTCCAGTTCATCGCCCCCTCGCACATGCCGAAGAGAAGAGATAGCGGCTCTTTGTGATACGATGTCGTCGCGCACGGGATGTTGCCGACCGTGATGAAACTTCCCGGAAGATGATTTTTCATATTCGCCTCTTGCATTAAGTGTTTCGGTTTTCTTTTGCTGTAATTATACTATAAAAACACTTGAAAAGCAATATCTCGAATGTTATATTCCTTATTGAAAAGTCACCTTTCGGAGGTTTTATGGGAAAAATTGCGGAAAAACTGAAAATCCGGGGCTTTGCCCGCACCGACGCCATGCATCTGCTGGATTATATTCTGACGGAAATTCCGCCGCGGCGGCTTGCAGTCGCACACCCGCGTCCGGCTCCTCCGGATCACGAGGGACTTGAAGTTTATCCGCGCCATGTGTTCGATATTCCTCTTTCGGGCGTCAAGCACATCCTCCATGGAACCGGAACGGAACGGCGCGAGGAGAATCTGACGCCCGGCGAAGCGCTCTTCACCCCGCCCGAATCCTGGAAACTTCCGCTCTGGGATTCGGCTCATGAGCTGTTCTGCCTGGTCTACTCCGCCGACTTTCTGCGCTGCACCTACGTTGACTATTCCTCTCCGGATCCGGAAAAGCGGCGTCCGGTCTGCACGCATTTTTATCACACAAGCGCGGCTCCGACGCCCGCCCTCCGCAAACTTCTTCATCTGCTTGCGGAAGTCGACGATGAAACCGCGGGCGCCGACCTTGCGCGCGCCCTGTTCCGTCTGACGCGCGGGTTTCTGGCGAACGACAACCGGAGCCGCACCGGCAAAGCGGAGCGGACGTTTCAGGAGATCAGGCAGTACATGGCGGAGAACTTCTGTCTGCCTTTGACGCGCGAGGAAACCGCCGCCTATTTTCAGTTGAATCCCAACTATCTTTCGCGTCTGTTCCGCCAGCGCTCAGGCAGTTCGTTTTCCGAAATTCTCCGTTCCATGCGTCTGGAACACGCGGCCTTTCTTCTGCGCGCAACCGATCTTCTGGTCGATGAGATCACTCTTCAGTGCGGTTATCAAAGCACTCCGTTTTTCACATCCGCCTTCCACCGGCACTTCGGCCTCCCTCCCGGCCAATACCGGCTGAAACATAAAAAATGAATCTGTCCTCAGCGCGGCAAGAGGGGGGAACCGATGTCATCCGAATCGGGCATGAACGCGGAATACAGAAAAGATACATGATCCATCAGCTTGGCGATATTGAAACTGCGGCGTGACCGTCAACAAACAGAATGTTGTCGAATCCACCCACATGACGCCCGGATGTCCACTTCTTCGCAACAGCAGGAAGATTGTAATCCCGACTGTTGCGCGTCGCAGTATAGGAAAGTTTCAATTCGGAATCGGAATTGCTTACATCCCAGAGAGTCGCGGCTTTGGAAGGTACTCTGCAGCGGGTCACTTTCCGGAGCCCGTAGCGGCTGCCGTTGCCGAATCGCTCGTTCCATGCAAGATTCGTGACAGGTCGCTCCGAATGGAGAAACTGGTCCTCCGCTTTTGCCGCAGGACAGATCGCCGGGCTCGTCTTCGAGGCTCCGGAATCTATCGTCGGAAAGTGTTTTCCGCCCGACAAATCCGGCCACAGGGAAACCTGCCAGTTGTTTTCATAATTCACGTCAAAAATCCACACATCCGAGGTTGCCGGACACCAGTAATCCTCAAAATTCTGCGAGTACCCGGCCGCGGCAATTCCGATCTGCTTCAGATTGGAAAAACAGGAAGCAGCCTGCGCTTTCATCCGCGATGAATTCAGCACAGGAAGCAACACGCCCGCAAGGACAGCAATAACGGCCATTGTCAGCAAGAGTTCCAGAAGGTGAATTTTCTGATTTTTCACAAAAATATCCGGCACGGAGAACTCTCACAGGCGGATATTTCATAGCTGCGCACCTCTTCTGTTTTATGATCTCCATCCGGGCAACTTTTTTCACTATAACACAGAAAAGAAATTTAGCAAACTCTTCCGCAAATTTTTCCGGGACAAAGACTTCTACTTCTATTCAATCACCCTTTTCAGGAATTCCGGAAACCGCTTTATGCGGCTTCCGGAATTTTCTTTTTTCAGTCCAGATCCACCCATTTCTTCCATTTCGGGCAGCCTCTGCTGTAACTCCGCAAGCTCGAACGGCCCTGAAGCAGCTCGCAAGCCGCATCATAATTGTTTTCATGCTGATCCACTTCGATCATGTGCTGAACTTTGCCGTTGTACCTGATTCTGCGAGTCTCCGCACTCCAGAACTGACAGGTTCCACAGCACTCCTTCACTTCTCTTCCTGCTCCGGTGGTAATCGTGAACGATGTTGTTGCCATAAAATCCTCCTGGCTTTTTTGTTTTTATGCCGATAAAAAGGCACGGAACCAATCCATGCCCATTGAAGGTTCCTGCAAAGCCGGAGGAACACAAGGAAGAGAAAACGTGTCAACGATACGGCACATTTCCTCAGCTTCCGTTCTCCCTGAGCGAATTTGCAAGTTTTTCGACGGGACGGTAAAATTTACGCAAAAGACTGTTAATCGTGTTCTTTTGTTTTCGTTCCGCGCAGAAGCCTCCTCGTTTGGCATTTGGCGTTTACTATAACTTCAGGCACACGGTTTATCAAGTGTTTTCCGCAAAAAACCGCCGGTTGTGCAAAACCTTGCAATGAGCATTGGATGATTCTGATACAGCAATTTCCATGCCAGCATCTATTGCGCATAAAAAACCATGTCTTCATGCAAAAAGAGGTTCATTTTTTGAACATCCGCGTCAATTATTCAACACTTGTTTCTGTCAGCGGCACTCCGGAGCGGCCCCCGGAAAAAGCAGCGGAGGTATGCAGTATTTTCGACGATATGCGGAAGCGGTCATGCCGGACAAATGATGGAATTTCCGGCTGAAATAGTAAATGTCATTGAATCCAAGCGCACTCGCGATCTCTTTGACCGAATCCCGCGACTCGACCAGGAGCCGACAGCTTTTCTGCAAAAAAATCTCGTCGCGATATTCGCGGAAGGTCGTGTTCCCCGCTCCGCCATACCAGCAGCGGCGCAAACTTGAAACGGACATTCTCAACTCCGATGCAAGTGTTTCCAGATGAATATCTTTCGACAGGTTCTTTTCCAAATATTCCCGGATCCGCTTCAGCCGGACGTTCTCGGCGGCGCGCTCTTCCGGGCGGGCAAAACTGGATGCAATCAGCTCCCAGCAAAGCAGATCTCCCGTATCACCATCCGTTTCCTGAATACGGTGCGAAGCGACGAACGCTTTCAAACGCGCCAATGCGGACTCAAAGCGGGGGGTTCTCACAAACGGGCGAACCGGAAAGGTGTCCGGCAGGAATGTATTCGTATTCAAAAGAGCCGTCTGGCAGCTGCCGGGGTAGATCAGATACAGCTCTTCCCAGCTCCCGCCTTCGCGGGGACCGTACAGCATCGGTTCCCCGGGCCATTGGAGCAGAACGGCAGGAGCAGTCACCGGATAGAGTTTTCCACGCAGAAGGTACGTGCCGCCCCCGCTCAGAATAAATGAAAAGTTGCATGTATCGAATGAAAAGTTTATACAATCTTTTTTCTCCGGAAGATAACCGATCGTTTCGATTTGCGGCAAGACAGGAAACTGTCTGGCAAACGGGGAAAGATGTTTTGTGCCTGATTTCATAAACTGCTGCTCCTTATGCGGAAATATAGCACAGAAAAAAGAATTCTCAAAGAAAATCGTCAAAAAGAAACGTTCGTCCATTTAATTGAAAATTTTGTCCATTGCGGAAAAACGCCTGCACGCTATATTATCCGCAGGGGACCGGGATGCAAACCGCCACAGCGTCCCGGCGGAAACTTCAACGAAAGGATTTTTATGCTGAAAGTCGGCTTGATCGGATGCGGCAACATCAGCAGCATCTACCTGAAGAATGCACCGGTCTTTGCAAAGCAGATCATGGTCACATCGTGCGCCGATCTGTGCAGAGAATCTGCGGAAAACCGGGCCTCTCAATACGGAATCAAGGCATGCTCCGTGGAGGAGATCCTCGCAGATCCGGAAATCGCAGTCATCCTGAATCTCACAACTCCGCAGTCCCACGCTGAAATCAACCTGCGCGCACTTGAAGCGGGAAAACACGTTTACTGCGAAAAACCGTTCAGCCTCGACCGGGAGAGCGCCCAGAAAGTTCTGGCAAAAGCAAAAGAAAAAGGTCTGCGCACCGGCTGCGCGCCGGATACATTTCTCGGCGGCGGACACCAGCAGAGCCGCCGTCTCATTGATTCCGGCCTCATCGGGAAAGTCGTCGCCGGAACAGCATTCATGCTCTGCCACGGACACGAAAGCTGGCATCCGGCTCCCGGATTCTACTATCAGAAAGGCGGCGGACCGCTCTTTGACATGGGGCCGTATTACATCACCGCGCTCATCAACGTCCTCGGTCCGGTCCGCGAAGTCACCGCAATGACCACCCGTTCCACCGATCTGCGCAAAGGCACCAAGGTCAACGAAGGAAAAACCTTCCCCGTGAAAATCGACACCCATATTTCTGCGATTCTCCGTTTTGAACAAGGCGCGGTAATCTCCCTGACCACCAGTTTTGACGTCTGGAAGCACTCGATCAACTGCGCAATTGAATACTACGGAACCGAAGGAAGCCTCGCCGAACCCGACCCGAACTCATTCAGCGGAAACATCCGCTTCTTCCGCGCCGGCCTCACCTCAAACTGGAGCGACGCCGACAACGCATTCATCTACAACGACAACACCCGCATTCTCGGACTCGCCGATATGGCCGCAGCCATTAAGGAAAAGCGTCCGCACCGCGCATCCGGCGAACTGGCATACCATGTCCTTGATGTCATGTGTTCCATCCTCGACTCCGCGGAATCCGGAAAAACCGCAACGGTGCAAAGCACCTGCATCCGCCCGGAACCGCTGGATTCCGGACTCAAAGAAGGAGAAATCAAATGAAGGATTCTGCCATGAAAAACTGTCTCATCTTCCGCGGCGGATGGTCCGGACACGACCCCGTCAGAACCTCGGATCTCATCGCGGAACGCCTCCGTTCAAAAGATGTTCACGTGGATATTTTCGATTCCATGGAATGCCTGACCGATCCGGAACTCAACAAAAAATATGACCTGATTGTTCCCGTCTGGACCATGGGAGCCATTTCCGGCGAAGCGGCAAAAGGGCTTCTGAACGCCGTCGCCAGCGGAACCGGCATCGGAGGATGGCACGGCGGAATGGGCGACGCCTTCCGGGAACATACAGACTACCAGTTCATGGTCGGCGGACAATGGGTTGCGCATCCGGGAAACGCCGTTGACTATGTCGTGAATATCGTAGAGCCTCAAAATCCGCTCCTCGCCGGAATCAGCGATTTCCCTGTTCACAGCGAACAGTATTATATGCACACCGATCCCGGCAATCATGTGCTCGCCACCACCCGTTTCAACGGAGAGCATGCTCCGTGGATCGACGGAACGGTCATGCCGGTTGTCTGGACACGTCATTACGGCAAAGGACGCGTCTTCTACTCTTCGCTTGGACACAACCTCGAAGATTTCGAACGGACTCCGCAGATCCTTGAAATTCTGCTCCGCGGGCTCTTCTGGACAATGCGCTGAACCGGACACCCGAACGGGAAAATCCGCGCCGTCTCCGAGGCGGCGCGGAAACACTCTCTCAAACAGGGAAACTATTATTTTTCCCGGAATTCCACGTGATCGATCCAGACATCGCCCGGGAAACTTTCCCGCTGGAGATGAAGCTGAATACGTTTGTTTTCAAGCTCCGGAGTCTTGAACTCAAATGTGTACTCTTTCCACTCCGGAGTCAGGGCAACCGTCTTCAGCTGGTAAAGATGTTTGCCGAACTGCTGCTCAAAATCCAGATTCAGGCGCAACGGCTGCGGGGTATCCGCCTTCGCCCAGAGAGTCATGACAACCGTCTGATTCGAACGGGCGGGCATGTGGCGCGAAACAAGCGCGTTGACTTTGCCTTTTGCAGGTTCGCCCATTTTCAGGCTGTTCCTGCCCTGAAGGAAATCGGAGGCCGCGGAAACATTCACCGCCTCCTGGTCGCCCCAGCGCCCTTTCCGCCAAAACGGTTTCCAGGCTCCGGATTCAAATTCTCCGTCCGGAATCATATTCTTTTTCAGATCGGCTTCCTCCAGACGCTCCACTTTCAGATTGCGGAACTTCAGCGTGTTCTTCGGTCCGGGGTTCTGGTAGATACGGAACTCGCCGTTCCCTTTCCCGAAAAACCGATAATGCGTAAACGGCAGAAATTCTTTTTCCGGACTCTGGTCAAGTCCGCAGACAAGAACCGGATCCGTTCCGCAGAATTCTCCGCTCAGCTTGTAAAAACCGTCGGACTCCACGGGGAAACGGAAGAGCAGACTGTCGTAATCATGCCCGGGGTAATTCTGAGTGTAGACGCCCTCCGCGTTTTTCCAGACGCCTTCATGAGTGATTTTCGTTTCGACAGGCTGTGCCGCAAACGCCGCAACGGCGGCGAACATTCCGGTGCAGATGAGCATTTTTGTCTTCATTTCTGAATCTCCTTATTCTTTGTGTTGAAATCAATCAGTCCGAATTCGAGACGGTTGCAGTACGCCTGTTTCGAGTTAAAACAGGAACCGAACCGCTTTTTCTGCGAGTCGTTGACGATCATCTCAAAACCGATTTGACCGCAAGCCGGAAGCCCATACGGGAACTCAAGACGGAACTTCCACTCCTTCGCATCGGAGACAACTTCCAGCTTGCAGTTTTTTCCCTTCCAGAAATCCCCCCAAAGCTGAAGCTGTTTGCCTTCCGGATCGCGCGGAGTGATGAACGCCCGCGCCGTCGCAGCCGTATAAACTTCCGGATGAGCGCCGAACCGCATCGGATCGAAATCGAAAAACAGCTCGGCGGAATCAGTCTCCCACGCCGGACGCTTTCCGGAGACTCCGGCGTCGGTTGCATCGGGGACGGTTCCCTCGACGACCAGTTTGCCGTTTTCGCGGAACACGCGGCAGACGGCAGGGCCGGCGGGAACCGGAATTCCGGCGGAAACGTTCACGCTCTCAACGACCCGGGCTTTCACCCGGGAAATGCGGGAATCGCAGCTGATGCGGATTTCCCCGGTCTCTCCGTTCGTGCCGTCAAATGCAACCGGAACGATAAGGGATAGTCTCTTTTCCGGTTCGATCCGGAACGCCGTAAGTTTCTTTGACACGACCGCGCCGCCGAGCCCGACAACGCCTTTCTGCGGATCGGAGGATTCATTTTTCAGTTCCAGCACGGCAAACTCGCCGAAATCGTTTTTGTAAATCCGCAGGAGCGGAACCGCGGCGACCGGATTCTCGACAAGCGGTTTCAGCGATTCCAGTTTCCGCAGGAATTCCCCGCGACTCATCGCGCCTTGCAGAAGATAGAAAGGCTCGACTCCAACCGGAAGAATCCCGGCCTTGAGCGGATTGCCGAACATATCCAGAATCTCCAGTCCGCGCAAATCCATGCGGAGACCTTTTCTGTACCGGAAATTCCATAGTGCGGCGATCAGTCTTCCGTCGCGCCGTTCAAATCCGTACAGAATGATTCCCTGATCGAACTTCCGTTTCAGGACAGGGCGCGCCCCCTCGAACAGGCGCGCCATGGCGTTGAAAACGACCGCGCTCTCGTTCGGGACCGTATCGAAAAGCGACGAACCGGGGAACTCCGGAACAAGCACGTTCCGGAATATCTGCCTGGAGGAAATAAACGGAGACTGTCCCACGCCCTCCCCGAGGTCGACCAGAAAACGCCATGCGCAATGGTACGCCTTCTGCTTCATCTCCGGCTTGCCGCGCTCCACATCATAAAGGTAATAAAGCTCCGTATTCCAAAGCGGAATGTCCGCAACCGCACGAACCTGTTTCCGGAAGGTTTCAATCGTCAAATCCGCCGGAAGCGGCGAAGCGAGTTCACGGCTTGAATAGGGATGAAATCCCGCGATGTCGATATTTCTGAATCCGCCCAGCCGGATGCACTCATCCAGCCAGCCCGTTCCGTCCGCGCCGAAATCGCTGGTCAGACAGAACGCCGCGATCTTCGCCGCCGGATCCGCCTTGCGGATCGCCTTCACCGCGGACGCCAGATAGGTGTTGTAGTTTGCCGGCCAGAGATGAAGATTCGGCTCATTCAGAATTTCATACGCCTGAATCTTTCCCTTCAGGTGTTCCGCGACCGCCGAAACATATTTTTCCCAGAGTTCGAGCGGGGGCAGAATGACGTGCTTCGCATTCCAGCCGCCCATGTCGGGTTCCTGACGCCTGCTGAGTTTGCGCACCCATTCCGGCTGCGGCTCATTCATCGTCCAGCCGCGGAACGGCTCCACGAACTCGACGCGTCCAAGAACCGGAAGCAACTCAATGTTGTATTTTTTATAAACAGCCATCGAACGGTCGGTATGCGAGAAATCGAACTTTCCCTGTTCCGCTTCAACCGCCGACCACTGGGTTGCCGACATCCCGCCGTCGTGCTCGCGCATCAGACGCACACCGATCCGCGACAGCATCTCTGGAACGCGTTCAAACGGGGCGTTCCCCACCTGATACCCCGCGCGGAAAAGCTTCGGCGGAATCGCATACTCAAGTCCTCCGCAAACCCCGACGCAGGACTCCTTCATCAGATCAAGCGGACGCGCCGTATATTTGCCGACAACCGAATAGAAACCTTCGTAACAGCGGTCCGCGCCGTCTACGGCGACCCGCACCGAACCGTAACGGGTCAGAGGCACATCAAACGAAAAATTTTTCCCGCTCTCCGCATCCAGAACCACTTCAAACGGACGGCGGAAAAGCTCGGTTCCGGACAGGGAATCGAATCCGCGGACCGTCAAATTCCGGCGAACGGCTGATTTGCTCCGGTTGTAGACATTCAGAGTCAGTTTCGCATTCTTCCGCTCCTTCTCGTACAGACGGTCGGAAGAGGAAACGGAGGCTTCCAGCACCGTTTCCGGAACGGCCGCGGCTTTGGAGGTTTCATAGACAGCAAGATCATCCAGCCAGGTGGTGCCGCGCGGAACATTCTTCTCGTAATGTACTCCAGGCGGGATCTGAATGTGCCATTCCGTCCCGCTCTTCCCCGTGTTGAACGTGAAAGAATAATTTTTGTACGCTTTGTCAAGCGTCCACACCCGGGCATGAACATTCCAGGAGCTGTTGACGACGTTGTAAATAATCAACCGGATTTTCGCCCCGGGAGCATCGCTTTTCGCTTTGACGGAAACCGTGTAATCCGTTTCGGGTTTCAGCTGAAAAGATTTTGTGTGCAACTCGTAGAATTCCCCGTTCGGATTCTCGATTCTGAGCGCGCGCTTGCCCGATGCGGCATTCTCCGTATCCGTCTTCAGCGGCAGGAATTTCAAGTCCGGATTCACTTCCGGTTCCAGAATCCGGACAATTGCGTAACCGTCCGTTCCCATTTCAAATCCGGAGTTGAATACGAGATTTTCCGTCGCGCCGGCGGACAGAACGGAACAGAAAAGAGCAGCCAGGAGTCTGTTCATTTTTTTCTCCTCGATCAGGGCCAATAGGGATTCGAACCGTTTTCCATGACAAACGGCGCATAGTAACGCATGCATTGTTCCGGCCAGGTCAACGCCTGAACCTCCAGAAAACTGTTCAGAAGCTGAACATGCCCGTCGACAAAAAGATTGTTGTCCGACCAGCCGGAATGGCGGCGGCCAAACGACGCGTAAACGACGGGCAGAGAATGAACATCGAGAATCGCCCTTGAGCGGTCGGCGTCATCCCGGCTCACCGCGCCAAAACCGTCGCGCGAATATTTCAGGGCATCCCATACGGTTGTGGTTTTCGAAGGATATCTGCATTTCGGAATCAGCTTCCAGTTCGGCTGTCCGGCATAGCGGTACGTGATTTTCCCGTTCATTGCAAGATTGGTCATCTTGCGGGTCCTGTCGCTCCCGTTCGCCGTGGTGACAATGTCGTCCTGTCCGGCGGGACAGATGAACACGGTTTTGTCCGGAGCGCCGTTTTTCGGGAAATTCTTCCCCTGCGCATACGGCCAGAGCATCATGACCCAGTTGACATTGTTGTCGACATCAGGCATCATCTCGTCCAGGTACGCGGGAACATGATAGTCGCCGTTGTCCGATCCGTACATTGCAACACCAAGCCCGATCTGCTTGAAATTTCCGGCGCAGCTGATCGCATTTGCCTTTGCTCTTGCCACATTCAGGGCGGGCAGAAGCATGCCGGCAAGGATTGCGATGATCGCAATTACCACGAGGAGCTCTATAAGGGTGAACCTGTTGGATTTGCTCTCACGGGCGGCACGATGCGCCGCCGGTTTGTTTTTCATGACGTTTCCGACCGTTTGTTCTGAAATCTCTTTTTTCATTATTTTCATTCCTCTGTTTATTGACATTCTTGCTGTTCTTTGCTATATTATACACTAAAAACTCAATAAAAACAATGGGAAAACAAGAAAAAAACTTGCGATTTTATGAAAACTATAACCGATAAAAACGGCGTTCTTTTCGACACGGTCATGATCAGTTATGCGAACCAGCTGAATCTGGAACTTCATGAATCTTCGTTTGCGAATTTTGAATGCAATACCAGAAACAGCTACCCGTTCAACCGCCTCTTTGCCGTTTCATTCTCAAACGGGAAACCTTCGGTCGTCAGCAATTACGAAACCGGGGAACAGCTCGAAATGAAACCGGGACACCTCTATTTTTTCAGTTGCGGATTTCCGCTCGCATTCCATTTCAGAGAAGGAACGGGATTCTTTGCATTTCATTTCAATCTGCGCTACTGCGCATATCAGGACGTTTTTCTCTCCGAACGGTTCATGCGGGAACTCTACGATCCGGAATTCGTCAAAGTGCTTGAAACCGAATTCAAAAACGCCTCCGACATTTCCGCCGCCTTTCTCATCAAAGGGCTTCTCTTTCAAAAAGTCTCCAGGATTTTCCCGAAAGAGAAACAGCTTTTCCGCGAAGACTGTTTCCACAAGTACCGCGAACTGTTCGAATACATTTCAAAACACGTCAGCGCGAAACTCATGGTCGCCGAACTCGCGGAAGTCTCCGGCATGACGCGCGACCTGCTCTCCAAAAACTTTTCGCGCGACATCGGCATTCCGTTGAAAAAATATCTCTCAAGCATCCTCCTCTCCCGCGCGGAACTGCTCCTCCGCAACAAAGAACTCACCGTCCGTGAAATCGCGCGTCTGCTGAACTTCAACGACGAATATTATTTCTCCCACTTCTTCCGCCGTCAGACGGGACTCGCTCCCGGGCAGTACCGGAAGCGGCAGATCGAAATATTCAAACAATGAGCGTGCCGGTCACTCAAACCGGACACGCTCCCCGGCTCTCAGAATCCGCTCGACGGGATGAACAAGCTCATCAATTTTCATTTCGCGCAGATTCAGAGTTCCTCCGAACACTTCCAGAAGCGATTCATTTGCACTGCGCGAGAAAACGCCCCACGCGGCGCCGCAAGACCAGAAACAGCGGAAATCGCCGGGAACCGCAGGCGCGAATTCCAGCCGCCCGGCGCTCAAGTCACAGCGGAAACCGGAAGCGGCAAGCAGAAGCGAATGCGCCGCCATGCTGCGGATATAGCTGCTGCCGCATTCACATTCATTCCACGGATTCCGGTTCGAGCCGTTGTGACGGTCCCGGACAGCTTTGACGATCCGGCGGGCAAGATCCGGCTTTCCGTGCTGAATCAGCTCCGCGGCAAACGCATACTCGAAACCGGGCATCGTCTCATCCGCATACGGAAGCGGCGCGTGCGGAATTTCGGGCGACTCCGCCTGCGAACAGATCATCGTTCCGCCCTCCCCCGCAAGCGCGAAAAGGCGGCATGCGTTGAAGCGGTCGCCGAAGTCGGGAACAAAATTCCGGCGGAAGATCGTCTCCAGCGCCGTTTTGCTCTTCTCCTCGTCGAACACGCGCGGAAGTCCGAGCAGGGAAGCGTGCCACTGTCCCTGCAACTGCGAAATCATCGTCCCGTGAACCAGCTGATAACGAATTTCGCGACGTGCGGAATCCCAGTAGAATTCATCCAGCGTCGTCGGGTTGTCGATCTCACAGAGCCCCGCGTTCTGCGGAAGACCGTCCAGCGCTTCATGAGAATGATGATCGAGCTTCTGGATGAAATTCGTCCCATCGAAAAGTTCGCTGTTCAGACACGCGGTTCCGCGGTCGGCAATCCGTTTCCAGAGCGCGGCGGAGACGGTGTCACCGACGGCTTCCGCCAGTTCGGTTCCGGCGCGGAGCGCGGCAAGATACATGCCGGACAGCCAGCCGTTCGGACCGAACAGGTCAACATCGAGCGTGTTGTGCTGGCGTCCGGTCAGGATTCCGCTCTGTTCCGGGTCCCAGCGGTCGCGGTTTTCCGGACTCCATGCGTATTCCAGAGCCTTGCGGATCGCGGGATAATAACGGTGCAGCCACGCGTCGTCGCCCGAAAGTTTCCACTCGCGGTACGCGCGGATGATGCAGCCGAACTGTCCGTCCGCCGCTCCGCGCGATCTCGAAAAACGCGGAAAACAGATACGCATCGGCATCTCGCCGGAGGGACGCACATTCCGCTCGAACTCAACAGTCCGCATCGCCCGTTCCAGTTCGGGGAAGAGATACGCAAGCGTGTATTCGTAGGAAAACACGTGGTTGCAGGAACCGGTGCACGAACCTCTGTCGACGCCGCTGCCCTCATAGCAGAACGGGGTTCCGTCCGGTGCGCGCAGAACGGTCGTGGTTTTCAGAACCGACATGGCGGCTCCGGCGGCGTCGATGAACTCCGGCGGAAGTGTGGAATCGTAAAACGCGCGGCGGAAACGGTCGGTCTCCTCAAACAGACGGCCGAAGCCCGAAAGCATGTAACTTGCGGCGGATTCGGCGGATGCGAAACGCGCGGCATGAAGGTTCACAAACGGCCGATCCGAAATCCAGGAGTTGCGGTTCTCCGGAACGCGCCAGGCGAAGACAAAACGGAACTCCGTTTCCGCGCCCGCGGGAACTTTGCGTTCCGCGGCGACGAGCGCGTGACAGCGCAGATCCAGCACGCCGCCCGGAACGCTTTTCTCCCGGAACCGACGCGTCAGCCCCGTACCGTCGCGATGCGGAATCGGCGCGGCGGCGTGAAGCCGTTCAAAATAGAGGGAAAGCCCGTCGAAGAAATCGTGCGCCTCCATATTGACCTGAAGTGAGACGTTTTCCGCATCAGTCGCAATTGCGAACTCTCCGCGCGGCGCGTCTTTCAGCGATTCCTCCCCGGGACGCATCACGACGCCATGGTAAAAACCTGTCAGAGGTTCGTTCAGGCAGACCGGCTCCCAGAGGTTGTCCGCGACAAGAACGACGGTATAGGAGAGCTCCGATTCGCCATTGTTCTCCACGCGGATCCGGAACATCGCGCCGGGCAGCGAAGAATCGTATTCATTCAGAGGAATCAGCGGGTTGAAAGCGGTCAGCACGACTTTTCCGGGGAACGCCGGATCGGAGAGCTCCAGCTCAGCAACCGGGAATTCGCCCGTGAATTTTGCACGGCGGAAACGCGGCACGCCCGCGAGAGTCTCCATCGGAACGCCGAAGCCGTAATTGCAGGGGTCGCCGTTGCGCGGTCCGCGGTAGGGTCCGGCAAGCATGCGGACATCTTCCACAACGCCGTTCCGGATTGCGCGGATCATAAAATGCGTTCCGCCGTTGAAGGTGTTTTTCGCCGGACGGTTCAGGAGCTCCCAGTCGACGAACTCCCCCGAACCGTTGATCCAGACGCATCCCGTTCCGATTCCGCCGAGCGGGAAACGGATTTCCTTTGTATATTCGTTCTCATAAACAGGCATGGTGCTTGATTGCCTTTCGCAGTTTAACGCCAGTAGGGATTGCGGCCGTCAACATTTACATACGGACCCGCGTAACGCACGTAAAATGTATCGCTCGAAACTCTGATAAAATCCAAAGTCTGCGCATGACCGTCGACAAACAGATGATTGCTCATTCCCATATGCCGGGGAGCAAGATTGTTTATCACCTGAGCATGGTTGTGAGGATCCAAAATCCGGTCCCACGTGACAGCAGCAGAAGAACCTCTTGGAATCAGATAGGTATCCCACATAATCGATATTTCCGAAGGACGGCTGCAGCGGGTCATCAGTTTTTTATCCGGGATTCCGCCCGGCTGAAGTTTCTTATTCCAGCACAAATTGGTAATAGCCCAGTACTTGGAGTCGTTGTGCCAGTGAAAAGTATCCTGCGGATCTCCGGCGGGACACATGAGCGGCGATGTCACTTTCTCAGCCTGGCCGGGATAATCCTTGCCGACCAGATACGGCCAGATGCGGCCGTACCAGGCGTTCTCATCCTGATTTTCTCCGAAAAGCATATAATCATCATTTGCATTGGAATACATAATCGACGCCGTTCCGAGCTGTTTGAACTGATTCAGACAGCTGATCGCGTGTCCTTTTGCTCGAGCCGAGTTCAGAGCAGGAAGAAGCATCCCGGCGAGGATCGCGATGATCGCAATCGTCACAAAGATAACTTGTCAAATATACTTATATGTAGTATATTAGCGATGACAAGAAAAAAAAGCGGAAGGAGAATTGAGCAATGAAAGC
>ERZ1034917.498-NODE-498-length-35317-cov-11.540412_pt1 | contig 35317 bp, 30 predicted proteins | sample MGYA00520605_ERZ1034917 | MGnify/ENA primary metagenome ERZ1034917 (study PRJEB33766, sample SAMN09781784) | gut metagenome | biome: gut microbiome | host: Homo sapiens | place: Madagascar | study: EMG produced TPA metagenomics assembly of the PRJNA485056 data... | reverse complement strand
TCTGCTTGAGTGCCGCATGCGTCAGCTTTTGCATATTTATGCCCTTTCTGCCGTGTATTTTCTTCTTTTGCTTTTTGTATGATTTTCTCTCTTTCTTGCATTGCGTATTTTAGAGATTCATCAATGAGAATATTTATCCAAAGACAATTACAATTAGGATGGGGGCGGAATATACCGTCTTTCTGTTTCCAGAATCCACGTTTTTTCATTTTATATTCAGATTGAAAGTCGTCAATAGAAATGATAATTCCATCTTTGGTTTGACATTCCTTACATGCATTTGTTTTACTGAAGAATCTTTTTGCAATAATTCTTTTATATCTATTATCTGCTAATGAGATTGCCTTGTCCTCAACTTTGTTTTTTAAGTTTGATTTTATTATTGTATATCCGAAACGGCATACGTTCCTGTTATTTCCACCAATGGATCGGCATTTGTACTTTGGTGCAATATCATTTTGAATTATCTCATCTATCAATTGTTTTGGATTTGCATTCAGCTGCTTTGCAATTTTGAGCGCTTCGGCGCAAAGTTCATTGCATTCAGTATTGCCACAGTTCTTGCCGGGGAATTCCCGAACCAATGTCGCGAGCTTGTCCGATTTTTCGATTTCTTTCATGAAATCAGGATTCATGTTGAGCCTCCTTCAAAAAATCAGATCCGGGATTTGTCCGGATCTTTTGTTTTTTTACATGTCCGCATGACATGTGTTTTCATAAGAACTCCAGGCGTCAAACAAAAACGGGAAAAAAAGGATAGATTCGTATTCAAAAAGCGTCAAATAAAAAGAAAGGAAGCAAAGCTGTCCGCTAGAAAACGGAAGCTATATTTTGGAAAGGAGAATACCAGTTTCCGCTTGTGTTGGTTCGGCGGAAAAAAGTGAAGGATACGCAATCTTCACACTGCGGCAGGGGAGAGGCATCTGTTTTCCGGCAAAGGAACTTGCCGTTTTTCCGGTTTACCGTTTTGATTCCTGTTCAAGCTCCCTGAGCTGAAATGACGGATCGGCTTCTCTGATTTTTGCATAGGTTTTTTTCATGGATGCGAGCCCGGCGTTACGCATGTCCTGACAGATGTTCTGCTCCAGTTGCGCCCGCACATTGCCTCCCATGAAAGACGCCAGAAGCAGATTCAGATATTTCTTTTCCGCCGGTGTCCCGCTCCTGAGTTTCGGGAGCCACGGCATGTCGTTTTCCTGAATCATGACGAATACGTCAGGACTGTCATCCGTGAATTTGCGGACAGCCTGCGCCGCCACACTGCCCGCTTCCAGCGGGTTTTCCTCCAGCGCCCTGACTGCGCGCGCAATGGTGTCCTTGATGTTCTGCGGCACGTTGGTCTTTTCGCCGGTGTAGAAATTCGCTTTTGCCTGTTCCAGGAGAGCGCGGAACAGCCTGTCCTGCGGTTCCAGCTTCAAAGGTACCGCAGGCGCGAATTCCACCTTGAGAAGATTTCCGCGATAACCTGTCATGAAAATGCAGATGTGATGCGGCAGATTGTTATCCGTATAAGTCAGAACGGTATAAATGCCCGTCAGTTTTTTGCCTGCCAGACAGCGGAGGGAAAGTGTCTCCGTCTTTTCTTCCTTGAGCCCCTTGCGGAGCTGTTTCTGCGTTTCGACTGCCTGCGCGAAAGCCTGTTCCAGTTCTGCGGAAGCGGCTCCCTCCGTGATGTCCCTTCCTGCCGGATTCAGGACGGAAACCGTGAAGAACAGCTGCTGCGGGCCGAGATAGCGGACGGATTTTGTATTTGCCCTGTCGTTTTTCTTCTGAACGTCGCCTTTGCGGAAAATCGAGATGTTGGAGAACATTTTTTCCAGAGTGTCGTTTTCCGCCGCATTGAGGCAGCATGAGGCGCCGCAGAAAACGGCGGCAAGCGGCAGAATGATATGTCTGAGCATACGGACTCCTTGTTTTTATTGAATCCAGAGCAGACGTTCCGTCGGCTGAGGCAACCTGGAAATCCGGTAGAAACGAAGCGCATTGCCGAGTGTGTTCCTGTAACTGTCGTAGGGGTCTCCCTGCGGAAGTCCGGCGGCATAGCGGATTGCATTTTCCTGTGTCCTGATCGCATCCTGCCATTTGCTGTTCACCGCCTGCGCATAAGCCAGCGTTTCCAGCGTCGGAGCGGACGGGTAGAATTCCGCCGCGCCTTCCGCCAGGGCAAGCGCTTTTGCGGAGTTTCTGCCGGAATGCGCAAGAAGCCATGCATAGGTGTCGAGCACGCGCACATCGCGTGTGTTGAGTTTATATTGATCTTCCAGCATGCTCAGGGCAGCCTGTTTCTGGTCTTTTTTGTAATAGAGCAGTTTCGCGAGAGCGCAGATCGTGCGAGCCCGTGCGAGATCGGGATTCTTCATTTCAAAGTTGAGCTTCAATGCACTCTGATAATCCGCGATGGCGCCGTCATAGTCACCGCTTTGTTCGCGGAGCATACCGCGTATCAGTCTTGCCGCCGCCAGTTCGGGGGCTTCCTTTACGGCGATATCCGCATCTGCAAGAGCCGCTTTCCGTTTACCCTGGGCGAAATATGCCTGTGCCCGCTGAAGATAGAGCCAGGGGTCTTTTTCCCCGTTCCTGAGTCCTTCCGTTGCCGCATGGGCTGCCGCGTCATACTTGCCTTCCGCATTGTAACGGGATGCCAGTTCCTTGCCCGACGGACTGGTGCAGGCGCAAAAAAGAAGAAGGGCGGGGACGATGGAAAAAGTGAAACGCATTTTATTCATGATGTTGATCTCCTTACGGAACCAATATACCAATCTTTTTTTGAAAAATCAAATGCCGGAAAGAATTTTAATGAGAGACAAGGGGGAAATGGAGAATGGCACAGTGGAATCTGATGAAAAAGAAAGAGCTTGGCGTCCATGGCTTGATCCTGCGCGCAGGAAGGTCGGCGTCACAGTCGAAATGCCCCGATACGGAATATGCTCTGCACCGGGGGGGTTGTTTCCTGCTTTCCCCGGAATTTTTTTGCTTTTTTTCAGATATGCAGTATATTAAAGTTATTCTAACATTCACTCTGACTTTGAAAGGAACTGAATCATGCCGAAACTTCCCCCGTTTGGTTCGTCTCGTGACAAGACTCCGAAATATACCGTGAAAGAAGTCGCCGAGATGATGGAGCTTTCCACTTACACCGTCCGTTATTATGAAAACGCCGGGCTCGTTCCCGAAGTGGACCGCTCCGAAGGCAACATCCGGCTGTTTTCCGACTATTCTCTCGGATGGCTGCGCCTGGTGCACTGCCTGCGCGCGACCGGACTGCCCATTGAGGGGGTCCGGCGCTATATCGAGCTTTGCGCAAAAGGCGATGCCTCGATTCCGGAACGTGCGGAGATTATTTTTGTGCAGGAAAAGAGCCTGCGGCAGCAGTTGAAGGCGCTGCACCGGCAGATGGAGGTTCTCAAATATAAGAAACACTTCTATGAGGAGCTTCTTGCCGGCAGAGGCACGGACCGGTGCAATCCGGCAAACCCTGCAAAAGTCGAACCGGACATCGTTCCGCAGAACTGATGTGTTTTCCCGTCAATACCCTTTGGTTCCGCTGATGCAGCGTTTGAACTCCTTTGTGTAGTAATGTGCAATGGCGGGGCAGCGCAGGATGACGATGTTTTCATCATTGAGCTCCTCCGCATTGCGCGAATAATTGTAACTGCCGGTAATGACCGTCTTATTGTCGATGATGATGACTTTGTGGTGCATCTTTCCGGTCCTGTTCGGCGATGGGTAAACCAGCGCCCCGGCCTTGCGCAGATACGACTTCCTGCTGTATTTGCTGCCCGCCTGTCCGTTGTCGAAGACGCAGCGCACCCTGACTCCCCTGCGGATCAGTTCCGCCAGCTTGAGCGCAAGGTCGTTATTCGTAAAGGAGAATGCCATGACATCCACGCTTTTCTGTGCCTGCGACAATTCCTCGAGGATGATGTTGCGGATTCCGTCCGAGGGAGAAAACGCATACTGAACGGGAATGCTCCCCGCCTTCACCCGGGTGTTGACGGAACGCTGTTTTGCCTGCACACTGAATTTTCCGTCCCAGTATTCATCGAATTTGGCTATGTATCCGGCGGCAAGCTCCGGCGATTCCAGAATCAATGCGTTATTGTCGTTCCGCCCGGCGCAGTTGTCCGTGAAGTTGAAGGAGCCGGTCCAGACATAGTGAGCGTCAACAATGACGAATTTGTTATGCATGATGCTCTTGCGGTTGTCCGGGACGACTTCGATTCCGGCTTCCAGCAGGCGGCGGACGGCATTCAGTGCATAGTTGTCCGTATCCGTTACGACTTTGACCGAAACTCCGCGCGATTTTGCCTGAATCAGCGCGTCCGCCACATTCTCAAGGTCCAGATCGTAAATGCAGACATACAGTGTGGATCCCGCCGTTCCGATGAATTCCGCCAGCGCTCCGGCAATTCCGGGGGAGGGCGCGAAATAAAGCCTGACCGGGGCACCGCCCGGATTCTCGATTGTGACGGAGTCCTCGTAAAGCGACACCGGAAGTCCTGTCGACCGGACAGCTTTGTTTCGGTATCTGATGAGGAAGGTATGAACCGGTTCCAGCGCGGGAGGCACGGACTCCTCCGGGATGAAAGTGATTCCGAGCACCGCGGAAATCAGGAGCAGGAGAAGCAGGAACCTGTATCGGAGCGGAATCAGGCGCTTCACGGAGCGTTTTGCCGCATTTTTTGCTGTGCTTTTCGCGGCCTTGACCGCTGCATTTTTGAGTTTTCCTGCCATTTTCTTCCTGAATCCCGATTGAATAATACACGTTGTAACTGTATAATTCCATGAACAGAAATCAAGCTGAATCAGGAGGTATTTTGATGGATTTTTCAGAAAATATCGCTTCCGCCGCGGCGCTGATCCGCGCGAAGGGGGCAAGAGGAATGGCATTCACCGGAGCCGGAATCTCCGTGGAAAGCGGAATTCCGCCGTTCCGCGGTCCCAGAGGGCTCTGGCACAAATACGATCCTGAATTCATCGAACTGAATTATTTTTACGCCCATCCTGAACGTTCCTGGGCGCAGATTCGCGAAGTCTTCTACGACAACTGGGGCGGCGCAGTTCCGAACGGCGCCCACAAGGCGGTGGCTCAACTCGAACAGGAGGGATGCCTCCATACGGTTGTCACGCAGAATATCGACTGCCTGCACCAGCGTGCGGGATCGAAGCATGTGCTGGAATTCCACGGCACGCTCGACAAACTGCTCTGCACGGAATGCGGCAGGCGTTTCGGGACGACGCGGAAACTGATCGAACCGGAGCGTCCGTCATGTCCGGAGTGCGGCGGACTGCTCAAGCCGGATTTCGTGTTTTTCAGCGAAGGAATTCCCGAAGACGCGTTCGAGGGTTCCTTTGCCGCGGCATCCGGCTGCGATTATGTGATCGTGATCGGCACGACGGGCGAAGTCATGCCGGCATGCGAGGTGCCGCGCGAGGCGAAGCGTCATGGCGCGAAGATCATCGAAGTGAACCTGCAGGAGTCCGCCTATACGAATTCCGTCACCGATATTTTCCTGCGGGGGCGCGCCGTCGAAGTCATGGAAACGCTTCTGCGAAAGGTCCAGGCATGCGATTGAATACCGGACTTCCCGTAGAACACTGCCTTGATGCTCTGGAACAGGCATTGAACCGGGGGCGTTATGCCGTTCTCTGCGCGGCTCCCGGCGCGGGGAAAAGCACGGTGGTTCCGCCGTCGCTTCTGGATGCGCCGTTTCTCCGCGGCGGAAAGATCCTGATGCTGGAACCGCGCAGAATCGCCGCGAGGAGCACCGCAAAACGGATTGCGCATCTGCTGGGGGAAATTCCCGGAAAACGGGTCGGCTACCGCACACGGTTTGAGACGGTGGCGGGGAAAGAGACGAAAATCGAAGTCATTACGGAGGGAATCCTGACGCGCATGATCCAGAACGATCCCGCACTTGAGGGGGTCGAACTGCTGATTTTCGACGAGTTTCATGAACGGAGCATTCATGCCGATCTCGGGCTCGCGCTGGCACTGGATTCCTGTTCCGCACTGCGGGATGATCTGCGGATTCTCGTGATGTCCGCCACGTTGGACGCATCGCGGGTTTCCGCTCTGCTGGACAATGCCCCGGTCATCTCCTCCGAAGGACGGCTTCACGACGTGCAGACCTTCTACCGTCCGCCGGAACGCGGTGCGCGCCTTGAAAAAGAGGTCTGCCGCGCGGTGCTTCATGCCTTGAACCATGAGCCGGGCGACATTCTTGTTTTCCTGCCCGGCGAGTATGAAATCCGCACCGCGATCCGCGAACTGGACTCACTGCTTCCCGAAGCAAAGGAGCAGAATCTGCTGATCCTGCCCCTTTACGGCAGTCTGCCGCCGCAGGAACAGGACAGAGCTCTGGCAGAAACGCCGCCGCCATTGCGTAAAATCATCTTCTCGACCCCTGTCGCGGAGACCAGCATCACGGTGAACGGCGTGCGCATCGTCATTGATTCCGGTTTGATGCGCGTTCCGCGTTTTTCTCCGAAAACGGCGATGAACAAACTGGAGACGGTGCGTGTTTCGCTTGCCTCCGCCGAACAGCGCCGGGGACGTGCCGGGCGCACTGCTCCGGGAGTCTGTTTCCGCCTGTGGAGCCTTGCCGAAGAACGTGGTTTCGCCCCGTTCAATACGCCGGAAATCATGGAGGCGGATCTTGCACCGCTTGCTCTGGAGCTTGCAAAATGGGGCGTTTCGCCGGAGCAGGCGGATTTCCTGAAGTGGCTTGATCCGCCGCCTCATGCGAAGCTGGAACAGGCGTTTGCGCTTCTGCGCGAACTCGGCGCCGTGGAAGACGGTTCCGCGCGGCTGACTCCCCACGGGGAAAAGATTCTGGAATGCCCGCTGCATCCGCGTCTCGCGCACATGGTGCTCACCGCAAGGGAAAAACGCCTCGGCGGACTTGCCGGAGCTTTGGCGGCGATCTTGTCCGAACGGGATTTCCTGCGGGCAGCGCCTCATTCGGACATCCGGGAACGTCTTGCGATTCTGAACAGGGAGGAGCGGAGCGGCGGCAGCGCAGGTGTGGACCATGCCGCGCTTCAGCGGGTGAAAACGGTCTTCCGGCAACTGACGAAGGACTCTTTCTCCTCTGCGGATATGGACCGGTGCGGGGAGCTCCTCGCGTCGGCGTATCCTGACCGCATTGCGCGGGCACGGCGCCCGAACTCCGGGGAATACACGCTTTCCAACGGCACGGGGGCGAAACTGAATCCTGCGGACAATATGGTGACACGGGAATTCCTCTGTGTGCCTCAGGTGGAGGGCACGGGAACGCTTCCGACGGTTTATCTTTCCGCGCCGTTTTCACAGGAGGAGATCGAAGAACATCTGGCTCATCTTGTAACGGAAAAGATCGAACTGGAATGGGATGCCGTATCCAGATCGCTGAATGCTGCAAAAGTAAGGCGGCTCGGTTCCATCGTGCTTTCAAAAAAGAGCATCCCGGTGTCCTCGGATCAGATTCCTCAGGGACAGCGCGCCGCGGCATTTCTGGAAGCGTTGAAAAAAGAGCCGTTCGATGCGTTTCCGTGGTCTGCGAATGAGCGTTCGCTGATGAGCCGCGTCTCTTTTCTGCACCGGGTGCTCGGGGATGAATGGCCCGATCTTTCGCCGGAAAGACTGTTGTCCGCGCCGGAGGAGTGGCTTGCGCCGTTCCTCTCGCCGAAGAATACTTCGATGGAATCCCTGCGCGGAGATGTCCTGCGCAATGCCGTCGAAAATATCGTGGATTACCGGCAGCGTCTCGCATTGGACACGCTTGCGCCGGAACGGATCGAGGTTCCGAGCGGCTCGAAGATCAGAGTCAATTACGAGACGGAACCGCCGCGGCTTTCCGTCCGTCTTCAGGAGCTGTTCGGCATGACGGAAAGCCCGCGTGTCGCGGGAGGGCGTGTCGCCGTCGTAATGGATATCCTCTCCCCCGCGATGCGGACGGTGCAGGTGACCTCCGATCTCGCGGGGTTCTGGAAAGAGTCTTATTTCATGGTCCGCAAGGACATGCGGGGACGTTACCCGAAACACGACTGGCCGGAAGATCCGCTTCAGGCGACGCCTCATCGCGGGCGCACGAAAAAGAGTCTCGGGCTCTGATTCAAAAGATCGGTTTGGCTTTCCGATACCCCGTTGCTTGCTGTGGGATAAAAGATGAGGATTCCGGAAAGAACGTTCCGGTATCGGGGAAAAGCTGCTGAAAAACAGCCGTTCCTGAACGTTGCAGATTTCGGAACGGCTGTTTTTTCAAGCGTTAAATTTTTCCTGCACTTTTCATCAGTAGATTTCGATTTCGCGTATCCAGAGGAGATTGGGCCTTTCGTGGTGTCCTTTTCCAAGTTTCTGGAGGAAACGGATGCGATCCGTCTTCGGCAGTTCCGCGCCGGGTTTTACGCTCGAAACCTGATCGGTTCCCTCAGGCTTGACCACAGCCACGGTCTTCCAGCCGTTACCCTCGGGATACTGCACGAGAAGTTCCGCGGAGGGCTTCTCCCAGTAGATCAGGATGCGTTTCAGCTGTTCCGCTTTCGGGAGCCTGAACGTGATGAACTTATCGTCCTCGGTCTCCTGCGACGCCCATGCGGCGTCCGCCCAGAAGATTTCTGGCGAGATCTGACCGTCGTTCAGCGCTTTGGGCGAATATTTCTCGCGGGACGGTGAGGTTTCCACTTTCGTCTTCGGATTTCTTGCGTGATTGCCGGGAGTCAGCACCGGCGCGGCAAGATTCTGATCCGGCATATAATCGTCCTGACAGCGGAAGCGCACCGAGATGCGGTCCGGTTCAGGGCAGATCAGTTTCAGCGGCACGCTCATTTCGCAGAACTGCTGCTGGAGCCGCACCTGCACGGGCGCGATCTTCTTCCATTTCCACTGGAACGGTTTCGTCCCGGCGAAGCGGTAAAGAGCGCCGTTTTCGACTAAATACCGGGTTCCTTCGTTGTCGTAACCGCCCTCGGAACCGACTGCGATCAGGGCTTTCACATGATAACTGAGTTTGGCGCGTTCGATCGGAGCCGCGGCGGTGTAGCAGAGATCAAGATTGCCGTCCCTGATCCGGAGGGCGCCTCCGACGAAGTCCACAGGGGCGCCGATACTGTCATCTCCTCTGGGGTCCGTCAGACGAACGTATTTGTCTCCGACGGGCGCCACGTAGGATTCCGGTGTGCGGTCCAGTCCCTTGCCTTTCAGCTCAACCACATCCGGGCCGGGCTTCAGGATCCGGTAAGGTGTGTACTTTGCTTTCACCCATTCGCCGCGGGTGAAATCGGGAATCGCCACCGGCGCACCGTTGAGCCTTACCGATTTCAGGGAGACTTCGCTGATCGAGCTCCATGTGGCGCCGTCGTAGACACTGATGTCAAGCGGCAGTCCGTTGTTCAGGCAATAAATCAGCCGCAGATCCATGACCGTGTCCATGCCGCCGTGCCCGCCGAAAATCCGGGCGGCTTTCTCGAAATGGGAGTAAACCGGATGGCGGTATTTTGCAAGCAGTTTCTCGATGTCTTTGGTGCTCATGTCATTCTCGAAGTCCGGCGCGAATGCGAAACGCTGCGGATATCCTTCGGTGAAACCTTTGGTGCCGTTGAGCACATAGGCGCGGCTGTAAGGGCGGCGCAGACTGGTACCGTAGAAAAGCAGTATTGTCTTGTTTTTCGCCGTACGGATGATTGAGATGTTCATGTCCGGCTTATAATATCCTTTGGCATATTCCGAGTTTTCGCCGAATACCTCTTTCACCGCCTGCTTGAGTGTGAAATCTCCGCCGGAAACGGAGTAGAGCGAAGTCAGCCTGTCGCCACGGTTGATCCCCATCCAGTGTGCGATTGGTCCCAGGCCATGCGTCGGATAGCTGTTGCCGCTGACGACGGGATTTTTGGCAGGCTTGCGGAGGTGCCTCCAGTTGTCTTTCGCCTTGAGATTGAAAAGATAGGATTCCATATTGTGCAGATACCCCGCCTCGGCATGGACCGGTTCTCCGAAAAGCCCCTGTTCGATCATATTCATGACTGCCAGTTCGTAGTCGCCGTAATTGCAGTTTTCAAGCATCATGCAGTGGCGCTGAGTCTGTTCCGCCGTATCGACCAGTTTCCAGCAGTCGGCGACAGTCCGGGCTGCGGGAACCTCAAGCACCACATGCTTGCCGTTCTTCATGGCATGGACGGAAACGGGGACATGCAGATCGGGCGGCGTGGCGACATATACGAGATCAATATCGTCCCGCTCGCAGATTTTTTTCCAGTCCTCCGGCCCCGTGAAGTAATCTACCTTGTAAGGATACTTCTTATTCTCCAGATATTTTTTGATGGCATCCAGCTTGTATTGATAAAGATCGCAGGCGACCTTGACCGTGGCATTCTCCGGAAACGCGGCAAAGCGTTTCAGCGCATTGCCGCCCCGGACACCGACTCCGATAAAGGCGACACGGACGTTTTTGATCGGGGCAACCCGCAGCCCCATCACGCTTTTCTGTCCCGGCTGGCGCTCCGGCGCCGGAAAGACGTAAGGTTCGACCGCAGCGGCGGTTGCGGAAGCTGCACAGAACAATGTGCAGATCAGATTCTTGAATCTTTTCATACTTCTCCTCATATTATAGTTTGAAATCCTGTATTAACGGATATTGGGCGAGACATGGTAGTTCCGGATACCGCCTGCGCGGATTCTTTCCACATGGCCGTCAACCATGGTATAGTTTGCACTGCCGTTATGGCGGTTCATCGGCATATACAACTGGGCGCCTGAAGCGGTGCCGTCATCCCTGACGCGCATGGCGTAAGCGTAATCGTAATTTTCACCGCTTACCTGAAGATAATCCTCGGAGTAGTTTGTCCACTTTGAATTCTGCGGTTCAGCGATGTTTGCCGACCTGAATCCCGGATTGGACAGCAAGCCCTGCGACGACATTCTATTGGTTACGTTATCATAGGCTCCGTAAAACAGTTGATGTACAGCTTGAGGTGTATCCGCGAATGCGATCAGTCTGGATGGATGCTTTAAGGATGTATTTCTCTTAAAATAGACAGGAGTCGGAATCGTTGAAGCGCGGGCGAGGTCCTCTGTCCATAGCGCCGACACTGTGGGGGCTATGCCGTATGCCAGCCCGGTTCCGCAGGTTCCGTTCGCTCCGGTAGGCGCGATGATTGCCTGCGGTGCGCTCGGGCATCCCAGTGATTTGCTGAGACCGCCGTTTTTATAAATTTCATTCAGAATGTAGGATTGTGAGTTATCGGAGCCTACCGAGTATTTTTTGCCCAGATACGGACCCAGGCTGTAGGGCCACGGAATTTCCTTGAGATATCTGTTCCCCATCGGGTAATAGCCGCCGTGGTCGTCGGAATAGGAATGCAGGGCGGTTCCCAGTGATTTCAGATTGTTGGTGCATGAAATTGCGCGGGCGCTTTCCCGCGCCTTGTTCAACGCGGGCAGCATCATGCCGGCGAGAACGGCGATGATCGCAATTACGACGAGGAGCTCTATCAGGGTGAAATGCTCTCTGCATTTCCTTCGGGAAAGTAATCCGGCGGTGCAGGAACCTGTGAGTTGTTTTTTGGGCAAACCGCCGCTTTTCACGCCGTGATATGAAACGGACGCGATACCTGTTCGAAAAAATCCATCACAACCTGCAAGATCAACTGATGCCATCATCTCCTCCTTAATTTATTTTACCTCTGTTTCAAATTATAAATAAAATGGAGTCTCTGTCAATAGGCTTTTCAAAAGAAAAGTAAAATATATTGCCATATTTTTATGTAAAATAATACATTATCGGATTATAAGTGTTTCAGTATTAAACCATTCACCTCAAAGACTCCGACAAGAAAAAGTGCTCCAAATCATTTCTGAAAAACTTGCAGACATGATCAGGATGGTTAAACCTTTCTCTTCGGGCGGCAGGTCTCTCATCGGAAGATGGAACATATCCGTTGGCTCCGGAATTTTGGCTGATGATCTTTCTGAAAAATATTTTTCCATTTTTTTGAATTCCCTATTGACAAAAAGAAAAATCCGGATATAATTTAAAACAACGGGAACGTTCCCGTAAAAGACAATGCCGGGAAGTGGGAAATGGAAAAAAAGAAAAGAGTGACGCTTGTTGACCTTGCCGCCTGCTGTGGTCTTTCGAAGACGGCAGTAGGGGCGATCCTGAGCCATGATCCGAAATACAAGGTTTCTCCGGAAACAAAGGATATGGTTCTGGCACTTGCAAGAAAGATGGATTATAAGCCGAATCTCGCGGCAAAAGCCCTGGTTTCCCGGAAGCATTACACGGTCGGAATGCTCTTTTATTCCGTGAAAGACCGCTGTTACAGCGAGATCATGGCGGCGGCGCAGCAGAAGCTTGCGGAAAAAGGGTATGCCAGTCTGTTCGCGTTCTGGGAGGATTCGGATTTCATGAGCGCTTTCAATATGCTGGCGGATCACGGGGTGGACGGGATCATCACCAACGCTCCGGAGGAGCTTGCGCAGACGCTGCCCGCGGACATGCCTGTGGTCCTTTACGGATTCAGCAGTCAGACGCGCGACGCTGTTCTGGTGGACCGGCGCGCTGCGATCCGGAAGGTGCTGGATTATCTTTACGACAACGGGCACCGCGATTTCGGCTATCTGTGCAATCCCGCGCCGGAACCGCGTTATCAGGCGTTTCTGGATTTTCTGCATTCAAAACACCTGCGGGTGCATCGGGAGTGGATGAAACCGACGGTCAACGATATCAATGCCAGAGAAGCGGCGATGAAGGAGATTCTCGCCTGCCGGAGCTGCCCGACCGCGATTATTGTCCAGAACGATGTGACCGCCATGGCAGCCATGGCGATTGCCGTGAACGCCGGGGTGAAAGTTCCGGAACAGATTTCCTTTGTCGGATTCGATAATATTCTGGAGAGCCGCTATGCCGTTCCCGCGCTGACGACTCTCGACATCAGGATTGAGGAAACCGCTGCCCATCTGGCCGATCTTCTGATGAAACGGATCAAGAATCCGAAGACACCGGTGATGAGCTGCCGGATCGAACCGGAACTGGTGCTGCGCAAATCATGTATTTCACTAAAGATGCCGGATGCTGCATCAAACCAATAAAGATGGAGGAAGGATATGCTTTTCAAACGACAACAGAACTCTGCAATCCCCTTGGCAGGGTTCAGACATGTTTCACGGCGCGGAACGGTTTTCGGCAGAGGATGCAGTCAATCCGCACCCTGCCGCGCAACTGCCCATAGTAAGCCTGGTCTTACTTCGCGGCGGACGGTCTTCAATATTGGATGGAGTCAATCCCGGTCCTGCCTTGTTTTTCCTTCTTCATTCCATTGTTTTCCCGTTCCCTGTTCTTACTTTACAGGAGGGAGAACAAGGAGTTTCACCCTGATCGAGCTCCTGGTCGTAATTGCGATCATCACGATTCTGGCGGGTTTGCTTTTGCCTGCCTTGAATCAGGCGAGGGAGAAAGCCAGAGAAATTTCCTGCAGGAACAACCTGAAGAATATCGGTCTTGCATCCATCTCCTACTGCGATGACAACAATGGTTATTTCACGAGTGCGGGACCCGGGCGCACCGCCGGAATGGGATTGTTTGTCCTGACTCTGGCTCCGTATCTGGGGCATCCGGAGATGGCGCCGGCGAGTTATGAGCAGATTGATCAGAGCCGTGCGTTGAAAGGCGGTATGCCGAAAGTATTCAGTTGCCCTTCCGCCGGACAGCCGTATGCGGTGGATGTTGAGGCAGCGGGAGTTCCGCGTCTTGCCGGAATCGCTTACGGTATGAGCTGTTCGGTTGCAATGACGCTGAACAAGACATCGGGAGCCGGGCTCTATGCCCGCAAAATGAATGAGGTGAAGAAACCGTCCCGTCTGTTTGTGTTTGCCGATCAGGGGCAGTTCTACAATGTCGGCGTCATGGGATATTCCGGAAGCACCGTCTATGCGATATCTCCAATGGAAATCAACTATCCGGGAATCATCAACTGCAACTTCACCCGTCCGAATGTGCTGTACCGCGGAAGCGACATTGTCACGGAAAGTTCGATCCCGGGGTATGGCGAGGCTCTGGCGCTGACAGTCAAAGACCGCATGATTCCGGTCAACGGGAACCTGAAGTATGCCCCGATTTTCCGTCATGCGGGATATGCGAATTTTGTAATGGCTGACGGTCATGCGGAAAAGATAAGAGCCGGACATATCACTTATGATAATGTTGCCGTAAGAACGGCGCAATAACAGACAGGCATATCGCATCATCAAGTGAAATATTTTTCTGTTTTTTTTGAAATCACTATTGACAAAAAGAAAATTTTTATTATAATTAAGGATAACGGGAACGTTCCCGTTAAATCAGACACCGGAGTATTTGATTATGGAAAAGGAGAGAAAAGTGACATCTGCCGACTTTGCCGCCTGCAGCGGCATTTCCCGAACGGGCATCGCCTCCGTCTCATGCCGTGAACCGGAATGCAGAGTTTGCCGTAAACAAAAACGGCATCTGCCGCTGCGGGGAAAAAGAGTTTTGCGGAAACCGGAAAATTTTTCCGCCGGTTCATGCGACACCGGATTTCCTGTCCGGAGGGACATTACGGGATATTTCACCTTGATAGAGCTTCTCGTTGTGATTGCGATCATCGCCATTCTTGCCGGTCTGATGCTTCCCGCGTTGAACAGGGCGCGGGAAAGTGCCCGCGCAATTTCATGCGTCAATAACCTGAAATCGCTCGGAACGGCTCTTTCGTTGTATTCTGATGATTACGGCGGGTATTATCCGGCAATCGGCAGGCAGAAGTTCTCCCTGCCGCCGTGGTCTTATACTCTCGGGTTGTATGTAGGTAAGAAAACTTCCGATGCGACGGATTCCCAAAGTGATGTGCTTCAAGCCATTTACAAGGCGGGCGGACTCAGCAAGGCGATGGGATGTCCAAGCGCGCCGCAGGCAATTACGGCGCCGTCGGCAGCCAACGGCACCTGCGGAACCGGGCTGGCATACGGCATGTCTCCGGTTGTGGGCGCCTACTATACCGGGGATTATTCCGGCCTGCACGCTTCAGTTCAGACACCGGTGCGCTATGTGAAGAATACGACTTTGAAGCATGCCTCCAGGCTGATCGCGTTTGCCGATCAGGCGCAATACAAAGGCCTTTCGCCCTCCATTCAGTATTACGGGTGGGACAACCCGAACCTGCAGGCAAGCGGCGAACTGACCTATCCGGGATTTGCCGGTGCAATCTTCAAATATCCTCTGGCATCGGCTTACACTGTTTACAGCAACAACTATCTGCAGGAAGACAGGCCTTATGATTTTGTTTACGCCATGCAGGTCAAGGACAACAGCATTCCGGTGACGAACAGCCATAAATACATGCCGGTGAACCGCCACAACAGCAGCGCCAACTACACGATGGTGGACGGGCATGTGGAAAAAATCCGCGCCGGAGGTCTCCGCAACTATCATGTTTCGCCTCATGTCCGCTGATGTGAAATTTCAATTTTAATATAGAACAGGAACAATCTCATGAAGAAAATCAAACTCATCCTCTGCACACTTCTGTGCGCCGCAGCGGCGGCGGGTTCCGCCGTCGAACCTTATGTTTTCCCGACGCCTCCGCGTCAGCCCGGACAGAAGAATGTGCTTGGTTTGCGTGCCGAACCGATCAGAAACATCCGTGTCGCATTCATCGGCACCGGCAACCGCGGCGGAAATGCGCTGAAGCGTTTTTCCAATTTCCCGGACAATGTGACCATCAAAGTCGCCTGCGATCTTTATCAGGAGAAACTTGACAGGATCAAAAAGATGCTCGCCGCCAAAAAGTATCCCTACAAAGTCGATTATTACACCGGCAGGGACGACTGGAAGAAAATCTGTGAACGCGATGACATTGATCTTGTCTATGTCACGACGGGGGCAGGCCTGCACACCCCGATTGCGGTTCATGCCATGAAGCACGGCAAACATGTCGCCGTCGAGGTTCCCGCAGCAAGAAATATCGCGGAGTGCTGGCAACTGGTCGATACCGCCGAGCAGACGCGGAAGCACTGCATGATTCTGGAAAACTGCAATTTCGACGATTATGCGCTGGCGGTGCTGAACATGAAACAGAAAGGGTTGTTCGGCGAGCCCGTTCATGTCGAGGGCGGTTATTTTCATGATATGCGCGACTACCGTTTCAACTATGCGGACAAAACCAACTGGCGGCAGAATGCCGGTTCCGACAAACCGGTCCGCAGTGCGAATCCCTATCCGACGCATGGCATCGGTCCGGTCGCACACTGGCTCGGCATTCACCGGGGCGACAAGATGGAGACCCTGAACTCTGTTTCGAGCGCCGATTTTGCTTTGCGCGATACCGCGGCGGTGAAATTCGGGAAAGACGATCCGCTGACCAGGCGCTTTTTCCCTTCCGACATTAACCTTTCCGTCATCCGGACCAATCGCGGCAAAACCATCCTGATTTATTACACCACCTCTCTGCCCGGACCTTACAGCCGCGGCTACAAACTTTACGGCACCCGCGGATTCACGCAGGCTTATCCGGAGATGTGTTTCGCTTTCGATCCGAAATCCCATACTCTGCTGGAAAAGCGCGAAGCGGAAAAACTGATCGCCCAATACCGGCATCCGATTTTTACCCAGTTTACTGATCTGGCAAGAAAGATGGGGGGACACGGCGGCATGGACACGGTCATGGACATGCGTCTGATCTACTGTCTCAACAACGGTCTGCCCCTCGATATTGACGTTTACGACGCGGCGGAGTGGAGTTCGTTGATTGAGGCGTCCCGGAAGTCCATGCAGCTCAACGGTGCGCCGGTGGCGATTCCCGATTTCACGCGCGGCGACTGGGATAAGGTCAAACAGGTTTCCTATCAGATACTGAAACCCGGTCCGAATGTGGTCGAATTGAAGCCGAAAGGACTGGACCGTGCTCCGGAGTCGGTTGTCTCTCCCGTCGGCGATAATTTTGTTCGTCTGACGGATCGTAAAGGCGACAATCGTGCGGATGCCCCTGTGGACTTCGTCGGAGGCGCCCTCCGGATCAGGGACGGCAATCTTGATCTCTGCTACACCGCCGCGGCTCCGATCGAACGCGCCAAACTCAGTTATCATGTGAAAGCCCTGATCGCAGTCGGTTCCGAGGGCGGTTACGACAACGAAGGAACCCGGTATTTAGTCGAAAACGGCGCTCTTTACCGCTTCGCCGGGACGAAACCGTTCCAGTGGAAATGGAAGAAGATCGCGCCCGTGCAGGTGCGGCTCCAGCAGCAGTTCTGCGAAATGAGCGTGCCGCTGAAACTGATCTGCCCTGAACCGGACCGCATCTCGGTGCGCTTCCGCTGTCAGGACGATTATATGCCGGATCAGAATCTTGCCGCGCCGGTGCTGACTCCCGGCAATCACGCAAGAAATCCGAAGACGAAAGTGGAAACCTCACCGTCCCGCGAGAAATATTCGCCCAAAGCGCTGAACGACGGTCAGATCTCGCCAGAAATCTTCTGGGCGGACGCCGCATGGGCGTCGCAGGAGACCGAGGACGATAAGTTCATCACGTTCAGGCTCCCGAAAGCGGAACAGCTGAAACGCATCCTGATCTACTGGGAGAAGCCCTCCGCGGAACTTCTCGTGCAGTATCCCGAGGGTAACGGCTGGAAGACCGTGGCTGTGGTCAAGCCTGAGGGAACCGATCAGGTTTCGAGCGTAAAACCCGGCGCGGAACTGCCGAAGACGGATCGCATCCGTTTCCTCCAGAAACTTGGAAAAGGACACCCCGAAAGGCCCAATCTCCTCTGGATACGCGAAATCGAAATCTACTGACCATGTTCAAGGCGTATTTGAAAAACCTGCTTCTCGCGCTTGCTTTCGTCATCGGCATCCTGATGCCGGAGGCGGCGCGTGCGGCATGGCTGATCCAGTATCTGATCATTGCCATGCTGCTGCTTGCGTTTATGAGAATGGATGCGCCGTGGCGTAAACTGCGCCCGCTGCATTTCAAGCTTCTGGCGGCGAATGTCGCCATCGCCCTGATCGCATGGGGCGTGTTCCGTCTTCTGGGGATGGAGCGGTTTGCCGAAACCGCGTTTTACATCGGGATTACGCCGACGGCAGCCGCCGCCCCGGTGATCGTCGGTATGCTGGATGGCGATATCGAGTTCACTACGGTGGCGGTTTGTCTGAGCAATATTGCAATCGCTCTGCTTCTGCCTCTGCTGCTGGGGGTGGTCGGCGGGGCGTCCGTGTCCATGGAAGTCTGCCTGCATTCTCTGGCGAGCGTGGCGAAAGTCGTGCTTCTGCCTGCTCTGCTGGCATTGATCCTGCGCTGTGCATGGAGCGGCGCGAAGAGGATGGCGATGCGCTGTATCGGCGTGACATTCTATCTGTGGATCGGAGTTCTTCTGCTGGCGGCGGCAAAGAGTTCCCAATATCTGCATTCCTCTCATCAGCCGCTTCTGACGTTGTCCGGGCTCGCCGGAATTTCCATCGGGCTGTGCGTCGTCTGTTTCGCGCTGGGACGCCGGATCGGCAGACCGGATCACCGGCTGGAATGCAGTCAGGCGCTCGGGCAGAAGAATACGACCCTCACCATTTACTTTTCTCTGCTGTATGCCGACCCGCTCGCGACTCTGGGATTGACTTTTTACGTGTTCTGGCACAATACATGGAACGCGCTCCAGTTGCATTTTCACGCCACGGAGAAACGGAAAGCGGAACAGGCGGATTTTTCCCGAAAATAATTCCGCAGTGTTGCCTTTTGCGGAGATGTAAAGTATATTGGAGGAACAGAAGGAGATTTCTACTATGAAACGTATGTATGCTTTGGCATGTGCCGGGGCGCTTGTGCTGGGCGCCGTTTCGCTGGATGCGGAGGATATTTCCGCCATCGACAAAAACTTCCGCGTGGCTACGGTCGGCAAGCTTCAGGTGAATTATTTTGATGCGCTGAAGAAGCCGTTTGAATTAACCGGATTCGCGTGGCGCAGGGAAGGGGAGCCGCTCTACCGCATTCCGAAGAATTTCACGGAAAAAGAGATCAACAGAGGTGTGCTGTCGCTTGCAAGACACACTTCCGGCGGAACGGTCCGTTTCAAGACGGACTCCCCGTATCTGACGATCCGCGCCGACTACAACTCTTTCGGCGATATGAGCCACATGCCGCGTTCTGGCAGTGCCGGATTCGATCTCTATACCGTCGGCGATGACGGCAGGGAACTTTACCTGACCACGATTCAGCCGAGACCGGAGAACCGGAGCAAGACTCTGGAACAGCGTTTTAACAATGTCCCCGGCGGGAAAATGCGCAGTTATACGGTTTATCTTCCGCTTTACAGCGGAGTAAAGAATCTGGAGATCGGCGTAAAACCCGGCAGCAAGGTCTTGCCGCCTGACCCGCAGAAGATCGGAAAACCGATTGTCTTTTACGGCTCGTCCATTACACAGGGCGGATGCGCATCGCGTCCCGCCAATAATTACACCACGATGCTCTGCCGCGCCGTGGATGCGCCGCAGATCAATCTGGGATTCTCCGGCAGCGCCAAGGGGGAAATCGCTCTCGCGGAAGCGATCGGCAAGCTGGATATGGCGGTATTTGTGCTGGATTATGATTACAATGCGCCGAGTGCCGAGCATCTGGCAAAAACGCATGAGCCATTCTTCAAAGCGGTCCGCAAGGCGAATCCCGATGTCCCGGTCATCATGCTGTCGAAATGTTCGTGGATCTCTCCGGCGCGCAGGGATATCATCAAAAAGACCTACGACAACGCCGTCAGGGGAGGCGATAAGAAAGTCTGGTTCATCGACGGGCAGGAGCTGTTCGGAGAACCCGGGCAGAATATGTGCACCGTCGATCACTGCCACCCGAACGATCTCGGCTTCTACATGATGTACCGGCGTGTCCTTCCGGTTCTGCTTGAGGCGCTTAAATCACAGAAATAAGATTTCTGATGACGGCGGGAAAACTCTTTGCGGGAGTCCCGCCGCAATCACTTTTTCAATTCCTTATGGACTTCCGCGGGAAGATAGAGCCAGTTCTTCGCATCGGCTTTGCCGGCGGCGCCGTGGAAGTTGTCGTAATCGCCCATGACGGGCATGAAGAAATTCTGGATTTTCAAAGTTTTCTCATCCATCTGCAGCCCGTTTGCGAGAGTGTTCCAGTCGTAACTGCCGTTTTCCCGCGTCTCCCCGAGCGGATCGGACGGACAGAAGAATATCTTCCGGTTGTTGGAAAGATGGGGGCTCAGGACTTCCATGACCGGAGGTCCTGCGGCGGGGTCCTGTGAACCGGCGCAAACCGGCAGGCGGTAGGAGGATGCCGCTCCGTACAGTTCCAGTCCGGTGCCGATCTGTTTGAGGTTGTTCATGCATGAAGTACGTCTTGCCGAGGCACGGACTTGGCTCATTACCGGAAAAAGAATTCCCGCAAGCAAGGCGATGATTCCGATCGTGATCAGCAACTCCAGCAAAGTGAAAGAAGATTTCTGCTTCATCGAGTGTTCTCCAGCATGTTTTTCCATATTTTGATGGTCGGTCCCAGCAGTTCCCTGTCCCCGGGCGAAAGAATATTGGTCGTTGTATTGACCGCCTGATTGAATTTTGCGCGCCCTTCCTCGGTATTCATGAGGACTGCAACCGCCTTGCGCTGTTTTTCCTGCGGCAGTTTGCGGAAATAAGCGAGAGTTCTTTCCGCATCCTTCCTGAGCAGTTCCGCCCGTTCCTGTTTCTGGTCCTGCGGCAGTTGCGCGAAATCCTGAAGGGTGCTGTCCATGGCTCCTGCGAGGGCTTCGACCATGATTCTGTGACGCCGGTCAGCCGGAAGCCCGCGGACTTCTTTGAAGCTCCGGCGCAGAGAATACAGGCGGTCCAGAGTGGATTCCTCCGGATCGAATGCTTTCCGGAAATCATGCCTGATCTGCTGTTCCGGCGGCAGGGGCGGCTCCGCGGGGGCGCGAAAGCAGAAATACGCGGCGATTGCGAGAAGAACTGCCGCTGACGGTAAAATAATCAGAACTGTTTTCTTTCTGGCTGTCATAGAACGATGTCCGGATTGTTGGTTTTAAAGTTTCAACTATACATCCGGTTTTTCATAAATCAAGCGGAAATGGCACTGGAAAAAACGGGGCATTACATGTTTCCCCCATGATAACTTGTTTTTTTATAGATCGGCATTACATTATTTCAGGTTTCCTCAGCCGATTAAAAAAAGAATCGATTATGAAAAAGGGAAAAGCAGTTTTTATTATAAAAACATTGATTGAAGTCCTTGTGCCTGCAACGTTTGCTTTTATACTGTTGCATCAGTCTTATCCGCCGTGGTTTACCGGACTCTTCGGACTCAATACCTCTTTTTTTGAAACGGGAAAAACAACTGCGGAAAACAACGGGGCAAAATATCAGGTCATGATCTATACAGAGAAAAATGAAGAGAACAATCCCCGCTTGCTGGCAGGTCCGTTCCGGGAATTTTCACAGAGCCGTTATCTGATTCTGACACCGAAAGCAGTGTTCTGGTTTGATGATTCAAAAGAAAACTGTTCTTTTTCTGCGGACAAAATATCCATAAAGAAGAATGCAATCAGGACTCCGCTGGAAATTACAGAGCCTTTTAAGAATCTGTGTTTCACTTATGGAGTTGAAAGAAAAAATGGAGTGTTGATCTATTCTTTGATGAATGAAAGCAACTCTGTCATACTGAGATTTTCTGTTCCGGAAATCTGTTTTTTTGCGGCAAAAACTTCAGAATGATCCGCAGAGCCTTACTACATTATGTGAATGTGTATGACTCTGTAAACTCAATATGGCACAGTGAACACAGCCTTCGTGCTTTTGTCTTCTTCCGATATCTGGCAGAGGTAGAGTAGTTCTGTCTCCGGGATACCATCAGGAGCTGTGAATTGTGTCAGAGAGCGTTGAAATGGCAAATTTTTACGTCGTCAATTACAAAACTTCGGAACAAGCAAACTGTGCCTTATTCCGGAAAAAACGTGGCAGATCAGGCGGAGTCTGATTTCTCTGCCTTTCCGGTCTTTTCGATGTAACTTTGGGCAGGTGCATCCTTCCATCTTGTTTCCTGTGCCACGCAGATGAAACAAGCTGATACCGGGTTCGCCTGCCGTTTTTGAAAGTTTCATTCGAAAATCCGCATCCGGGCTTGAAAAATCCGGATTCCGGTGTTTATTGATAGCTCGCAAAAAATTAAAACAATGACCCGCCGCGAGTCTGAAGAACATTCTCTGCGGATTTCACGACGAGCCCAAAGCAAGATCAGGAGGTTTCGTCATCATGTATCCACGCATTTACCTGGCAATCGACAACTGTTTCGCTTCAAAACGCTGGTCCACGCCCGCTGACTGGATGAAAGTCATTTCCGATGCAGGCATTTACTATGTGGAGGCCAGCGCCGACAACGAATGTGATCCGCTTTATTCCGGCACTGATTTTCTCAAGGACTGGTGCAGCGACGTCAGGGCGCATTCCGCGGATACGGGCGTCAGGATTGCCAATCTCTACTCCGGGCATGGAACCTATGCGACTCTCGGGCTTGCGGATTTCGATACTCGTGTGCGGGATCGCATCCAGCATCAGTGGCTCGAAGCTATGATCCGGAGCGCGGCGGCTCTCAATGCCGGACTCGGTTTCTTCTGTCATGCGTTCGATCAGCACACACTTCAGGAGCCGGAGCTTTACAAGGCGGCGGTGAATGATCTGAGAAAGCGTTTTGCCGAGCTTGCCTCGTATGCAAAGACACATGGTGTGAACTCCATCGGTGTGGAACAGATGTATACGCCGCATCAGGTTCCGTGGACCATTGAATCCGCGCGGCGCATGCTTCGCTGGATTCACCAGTACAACGGAAGCAATTTCTATTTGACAATTGATACCGGACATCAGTCAGGACAGTATAAGTTCCGCCGTCCCACGTTGGAAACCATTCGGGAAGCGATGGAAACCGTCAAGGCGGACGACCGTGTCGAGCATGTCTATCTGGGGTGCGACAAGGCGTATCAGACTGCTCTGGAGATGGCGGAAAAAGGCGAAAGTGCGGAGAAGATTCTGGATGCCGTTGCCGCGGCAAATGAAAGATATCCTTACCTGTTTTCAACGGAGAGCGACAGTGACACTTACAGCTGGCTCTCGGAACTCGGATGTTTCTCGCCGATCGTACATCTTCAGCAGACGGACGGCAAGTCTTCGGCGCATCAGCCGTTTGATGAAAAATGCAATGCCGCAGGTATCATCAAAGGAGAGAAACTTCTTCCCGCGATTGCCGAAGCATACAGGAGAAATTTTGCCGACATGCCGGAAAAATGCCCCGAAATCTGCCTGACTCTGGAAGTTTTTGCCGGAACCGCGGAACTGCCGGTCGACATTCTGAATAAAGTGAAAGACTCCGCCGCTTACTGGCGCCAGTTCATTCCGGAGGACGGCATACCTTTGGATGAATTGCTGAAGCGACTTTGAGCGTATTTGAAATCAGAAGCGGAAAATGGAATGGGGTTCCCGCTCTGATTTCAAATGCTGTTACTGTTTTACCTTGAAATCATAGAACCGGTTCCTGCCTTCGCAGCCGATGAGCCCGGCGTAATAGGAATCGGGCAGATTGTTGTCCGTATATCCGAACGTTTTGCCGTCGCATGTGACCGTCATGATTTTGCCGCGTTTCGTATAGGAGAGTTTTACCTGAAGGTCATAACGCTTTTTCGGCAGAAACTTCGCTTTGAGGAACGCCGCTTTGTACCAGCCGGGTTTGCCGTCCCTGTAAGTGTGATGCCAGATGTTGATCCCTTCGTCGAACAGCACGACTTCATAATGTTCGCGGTGTTCCGCTTCGCCTTTGGCGCTTTTGCCGATTTCACCGGCGATGACGATCAGGGGTGCCATGCGGTGATCGAAACTCATTGTGGAGGAGATCAGGCTGTTGCCTGTGAATTTCTTCCTGAGCATGATGCAGGAATAGACGTCTTCCCCATGTTTTTTCAGAATCACATCATCCGGCAGGTCGGGGGTCCGGTTCGTGATATGATCATCCATCTGAACCATGTCCCCCATATAGTTGAAACGGGGGCTTTTGACCGGAAGCCATGTCTGCGGATTCCATTTCCCGCGTTCAAATGTTGTGGAATATTCTTCCGCCGAAACTGCACAGGTGCAACAACACAGGGAAACGGCGATCGTGCAGCAGGTTCTATTGACTTTGTTCATTCTCTCTCCTTTGAATGTTACGGGTTATTTTCTGACCCATTTGCCGTTTTTCTGGATGTATTCTCCGGATTTGGCGATCTGCGCGAGTTTGGCGGCACGCTGGGATGCAACGACGTCTACGGATACATTTTCTTTCTTGGCAATGTAGGCATAAACGGTCTTTCTGTCTGCATTTTCGGCTTTGACTACGGCATCCGCCTGCGGATTGCCCTTGCCGTTGACGAAGGCGAGGTAGCCTTTGGAGTCTTCCCCGATCACACCGGATTTTTTAAGTTCCGCGATCTGCGGTATGCGCTGCTTCATGCGCGCACGGATATCCTGTGCATGGGCGGACGGGATCAGAAATGCGCCGGTCATGAGGACCGCCGAGAGAAGTGCAAGCATTTTTTTCATGATGATGTTCCTTTCCTGAATTGATTTGTATTACTGTGCCGCAGCTTTGTCGAGATCGCCGAAATAGTCGTCAAGCGCCTTGTCCACTTTGACGTTGACGTCGATCGTGATATGGACGGGCTTGATTTCGCTTTCCGTTTTGATTTCGTGATGTGTCCAGCAGCCGGCACAGAGTCCGGCAAGAACGATTGCCGCAAATGCGGTTCCTGCATACGTTTTTTTCATTTTCAAACCTCCTGGGTGTTATTTGTTGCCATTCATGAGTTTATTATACATCCGGTAAAGTTCAAGCGATTTTGTCAGCGGGATTGTGACGTTGACATCCAGCGGGATTCCCTGAAAACGGTTGGTCCCCTGTGTTTTGACCGGCCGTCCCGAATCGGGATCTATGGAGAAGGGGAGCGGTCCCGACGGCCTGCCGTCTACCTGGAACTTGAGTTTGAGGTCGTCGTTTACCGTGTTCATCGTGAGCTTGACCCATTGATATTGGAAGTCTTTCAAGGCGGAGAGCGCGAAAGACATTTCGACGGAAGACTGCCCCATCGCATTGACCGTTGCATTCGGAACCAGTTTGAGAATTCCCGTTTCTCCCGGCGTGGAGTACAGGAAGCCGTTGCGGAAGATGATTCTGCCGTTGCGGATCGAAACCGGAATCGTGCCGTTCAACGCCGCGTTGTCGCCCGCGTCCGCGCCGATCCCGAATTGCGCAAGAAGCTGTCCCAGCCGGACTCTGTCGCAATACATGACGATGCTGAAACGTTCCGTTTCCGGGGCAATCTTGACTGAGCCGATGCGGATTTTTCCGCTGCACCAGTTGAAAGTCGCCCCTTCAAGATACCAGGTTTTCGGCGTCTCCATACGGAAATTGACACGTCCGGAGTCAAATTTCAGATTGTCGAACTGAAACGCTTTGAACCGGAAACGCTGTCCGGCGGCGCTTTCGAGTTCCGGCAGATTCGGAAGCGAGAAACGGAGCGCGGCATCCGTCAGCTTGAGTTTCTTTTCTGCTGATTCCACATTGATTCCGGAAAGATCGACCGACACACTGCCGCGCTGTCCGAGCGGAGTCCAACGGTAGGAACAGTCCGCCTTGAGGGAGGCGGATTCCAACTGGAACGAATTCAGAGCCGGAGCATATTTTCCCAGATCCAGCGGTTTTGCCAGTTTCTGTTCCGGAATGGAGAATGTGCCGTCAAGGAGCATGTTTTCCTGTAAAAAAGACACGTGAAGGTGTGAACGGACCCCAAGCGTATCAATATCCGCGCGCAGTTCATGGTGCCCTTTTGCCGGATCGGGACGAAGTGTGCCCTCGATCTGCCCGACTTCATGTTCCCCGCAGAGAATTTTCTTCACGGAGAAAACACTCTTACCCTTTCCGTCGAGATTCACTTTTGCGGAGATTCCCTTGAGAGCCGCCAATGCGGTATCTCCACCGGAGAATGCGAGCTCCGGCAGAGTCATGCCGATCCGGAGCGCCGCCGGAGTGCCGCCGAGGTCAAGACGGAATTGCTTTGCCGTAAGCGAAAACGTGTCTTTGCTGATTTTCGCCTCCGGCACCTGGATCATGCCGGAAACCTGAATATCATTTTGGAACGTGAGCCTGACATAATTGCCGGTTTCCTGCAGAACCGGAAAAACGAGCCGGATTCCATTGAAAAGGATTTCCTGTGTTTTGATCCGGCGGGGCAGGGGGCGCAGCGTGAATTCCAGCGCTTTTTCCTGATTGCGCTTCAATACGAACTGTCCGGAGAAATCTCCATTTTTTTCTCCGCCGACATTGACCGAACAGGTCCCGCTGACGCCTTTGCCGCCTTTCAGTTCACTGCGGACCGAGAATTGCTTCAGAGCATAAGTAATGCCGCCGATCGTCGTATGGAGCCCCCCGCTGTATCTGATGTCTGCGATGCCGTCCTGATAGGAAATCCGGGTTCCGGCGGAACCTTTTATCGTATACGCCCCGTAAGAGCAGTTGATATCCTGAATCTTCAACCGGCTTTCCAGCTTTTCCGGATGCATTTTCCTGAGATTCCATGTGAAGTCGCCCGCCAACTCAATCCGCCCGTCCGGCGACGGCGACGGGATCAGATTCCGCAGCATCTGCGGCAGAGTTCCCGGTTGCAGTTTGATATCCGCCGTCCCGGAAACGGTTCCCCTGTGCAGGTCGGCGGCGCCGCTCAGTTTTACCTGATTGCCTGCGGAAAGGAAAATCTGCATCGAGTAGTTCACATTCGCCCAACCGGATTGTTCCGACTGGGTGACGGACGCCATGAAAGGAACCAGCAGGAAATCTTTCCCGTGGAGAAGGATCAGGTTGCCGCTCAGGTCAATTTCCCTGATTCGCAGAGGCAGATTGAAAAACGGCGCCTCCTGAGGTTTTTCCGCCTGTTTTGCGGCATTTCCTGCAATTTTGAACAGAGGTTTCAGCGGGATATCCACTTTGCCGTCTTTCAGAGTCAGCGGCAGATTCACATTGCAGAGCGAGACGGAGTCCAGAGTGCCGGCAATGAGCCGATGCGGTGCATAGGTTACGCCCAGATTTCCGAGCAGCATCCGTTTGCCGGGAGTGAAAGTGCCGTCTTCGGGAAAACGGACGCTGACTCCGATCATGCTGCGCCCGAGCCCCAGCTCACGGAGTTCCACATCCATCCCGCCTTTTTCAATGTAATTTTTCAGGATACGGTTGGAAATGCCTTCCAGAATTCTCGGCAGGAACAGCAGGAACAACGGAATCAGGAGAATCAGAATCCGGCAGATTTTCCATACGGTTTTCCGGCGGGGACGCTCCGGCAGATCCGCAGCGGCTGCATTCTTTTCCTGTTCCTGCGCATTGTTCATCGGATCAGCCTCCTGACCGCGCCGTATTCAATGGTTCTGACCGTCTGAAAGGCATGAAGCTGGTCTTCACGCCAGCAGAGTTGTCCATGCTCGTCGCGTCCGAAACAGCCGCGCGCAAAGTCTTCGGCAGCCTGCGGATACACGATCCAGTCGCCCTGTTCTTTGAGCCGCTCCTGATTTTCCGCGGCAATGATGGACAGCAGGTCTTTGTTCGCTCCGTGACGATGTTCGTTTTTCCGGGCGGCGAAGACTGCGCGGAGTTCTTCAAGCGAGTGTCCCATCAGATCCGCCGGACACGGCTCCGAGATGCCGAGCAGGGGTCCGGAATCCATTTCGGATGCGCCGGGCGTGTAAGGCTGGACGAGAATCACGCTGCTGCGCAGAGAGGTTGCGCCGGAGAGAATTGCAAGTTCGATCGGGACGCTGTGGAGCCCGACCAGATAACGGCGTCCGTCTTTCATGACCGTGAGATCGCCGGGATGCACGTTCAGGCAGGGAAAATCGCTGACGATATTGGTCAGCGGGACAAAGCCGGCGAGGAGCCCGAAATCAATCTTGTAAGGCGCGATCATGGCGCGGAGCTGATCGGTCCAGAGGTCGCGGACATGGCGCGCTTCAGGAGTCGCCAGTGTCACTTTTTCCTGTCCGTGGGCGCGATAGAACTCGAAGATACTGTGCTCAAGAAGCGGAAGCCCGTATTTTTCCGCGATTTCACGCGCTCTGCTGGTGCGCGGACGGTCCGTCACGATCAGAGCCGGATGCCATGCGGATCTGGCGCCGAGGCGTCTGTTGTGTTCCAGAAGTTTTTCCGCATTTGTGCCGCTTCCGCTTAAAAAAATGGCCGCCGAGGGCTTTTTTGATGAATCTTTTAAAAAAACATTGACCATTAGAGATACTTTCGATTTGATTTTACACTAAACATGTCATAGAATATATGGTTAATTAAAAAAATCAAATTTCAATCACAGGATATTTTATGATGAAAGCAACTTTTTTTTGTCTGTTGACGATGTTTTTCGGACTGTCCGCCGTTTCTGCCGGAACAGCGGCGGTAAAAACTGAGGAAAAGGCGGCGCCCGCAAAAAACGAGGTGAAAGCGGAGAAGAAAATCTCCGCCGGAACGGAGGCGGAAGCAATCAAAGCGGATGAGAAGAAGGTCTCTGCCGAAACGGACGCGAAAGCGGAACAGGCGGGTGCTTCCGCCGGAGTATGCGGTGTAAAGGATAAAGAACCGTCCGAAGCGGAACTTGCCAAAACCGTTACGGTGGAGCGGGTTTCCACGCCTTCCGACATCAGATACAAAAAAGGGAAGCGGATTCCGGATTTGATTTTGACCGCCGACTACCAGAGCCCCGTGGTTCTTGCCGAACTCGCGCGCAAGGATTCGAATGTGATGTATATTCTTCTGCCGACAGAGTATTCCGCAGAGCAGAAAATCATGGTTTACCCGCCGGACAAAGCGGATGCTTTCGAAGTGAAAGAGGAGATGCTTTCCAGATTCATTTCGTTTGTCAACCCGAAGCGCGTGATTTTTCTCGGCGGCGTGGAAGTGGTTCCCGCAAAATACCGTCTTGCCGTGGAACCTTCTTATGAACATGTCGAAATTGAGGATTTGAACTGGAACATCAATGCGATCATTCTCGGCAACCTGCTGATGGACCGCGGGATGCAGAAGAAATTCAGGGATGCGTTCAGGAACCATCCGGTGCCGGGAAAGTCCGAGTTCAAAGAGGACAGGGCAAGCGGCACTGTGACCGTGGAAGAAACGAAGTAACGAGGGAATGGAGAATCAAAGATGCTGATTATTTACAAACTTGCCAGAAACACCTTTATCGAGTGTATCCGTGAGCCGATTTATTTTCTGATGCTTGCCAGCGCGTTGATTATGATCGGGCTGTTTCCGACGGCGGCGATGTTTGTCTTCCGCGAACAGATCAAGCTGGTGGTGGACAGCTCCATGGCGACGACTCTTGTTTTCAGCCTTGTTGTGGCGGTGGTCTGCGCCGCACACACGATCAGCCGCGAGATGAAGAACGGAACGGTTCTCCTGCTGATGTCCAAGCCTGTGACGCGCGGTTCCTTTGTGCTGGGCAAGATCCTGGGTATTATGGCTGCGATCACGGTCTTTGTTTTTCTCTGCAACGCGTCTTCCCTGATGTCCGTCCTGATCGCCAAGGATCAGTTCCGCCTGGATTACACGGCGATGGGGCTTTATTATGCCGCGATTGCGATATCCGCGGTTTACGGCGCGCTCCGCAATTTCTTCAACCAGAAATCTTTTACCGCGAATTCCCTGATCGCCCTGCTGATCCTGATTCCCGTTCTTGCGGCGGTTTTCTACTTTGTCCGCATCAGCGGCTACCATTCTCATGATATGATTGACCCGGAGGAGTTCATCGAGGCGAAACATCTGATTCCGGCTCTGCTTCTGCTGTTTCCCGCGGTCTGGACGATGGGGGCGATCACGGCGGCTCTCTCGACGCGTCTTGAGCTGGTTTCGAATCTGACGATCTGCACCGTGATTTTCATGCTCGGGCTGGTGTCGAAATACTTTGTGACACAGTGGCTGGGGACGGGGCTTCTTGCCGATTTCGTGAGGACTCTGCTTCCGAACTGGCAGTATTTCTGGATGGCGGATGCGCTGGCGAGCCGGCAGGTGATTCCGTTCACATATCTGCTGTGGGCTCTGGTATATGTCTTTTTCTATATCGGGTTCTGGACCCTTTGGGCGATGGCGCTGTTCAATGAACGCGAAATTGCGAAAGATTCCCGTTGAGATACGGAACTTTTTTCCGTATCCCGTGTCTATTGAAACATCTGTTATTTTTCAGCCGCTTCCGGGGAGCCGATGACTATTTCAGCAGAACATCTTTGCAAGTATTACGGAAACAAAATATCCGTCGAGGATATGAGTTTCTCTCTCGACGAACATGCCGTGCTCGGCTTCATCGGCCCCAACGGAGCCGGCAAGACCACTACCATGCGGATGCTTTGCGGAATCATGCCGCCCTCCTCGGGGGATGTGCTGATCGACGGTGCAAGCATCCTGAACGATCCCGTTGCGGCAAAGCGGAAGATCGGCTACCTCCCGGAAAATGCGCCGCTTCACGGAAGCATGACGGTCCGTTCCTTTCTTATATACTGCGGGCGTATGCGCGGGCTCTGCGGAAGGAAACTGACGGAGGCTGTCGGTTCTTCCATTGAAAAATGCGCTTTGGAACCGGTGGAGTCCGAGGAGATCGAGTCGCTTTCCAAAGGATTCAAACGGCGGGTCTGCCTGGCGCAGGCGATCATGCATTCCCCCGAAGTGCTTGTGATGGATGAACCCACGGACGGGCTTGATCCGAATCAGAAGCGTGAGATCCGTTCCCTGATCCGCAGTATGCGGGAACACAGTGCGATCATTGTTTCGACGCATATTCTGGAAGAGATCGATGCCGTATGCGACCGCGTGCTGACGATCTGCGCAGGGCGCAGGGTGTTTGACGGGACGGTTTCTGAATTTCGCGCCCTGGCTCCGTCCGGGCGTCTGGACGATGTGTTTGCGATGCTTTCCGGAGGTGTTCCGTCATGATGTTTTCCCTCAGAAAGATCCGTGCCGTCTGGCAGAGAGAGTTTCTTGCGGAAGCCGCTTCCCCGACCGCCTGGGTGTTTCTCGTCATTTTTCTCGAACTTTCCGCATTCCTGACTTTCATCATGAGCGGGCTGTTCTCCTACGGACAGGCGGACCTGTCGCCGTTCTTCGAGTGGTTTCCGTGGCTGTTTCTGTTCATTATCCCCGCGTTGGGAATGCCGCTGTGGTCCGAGGAGCGCAAGACAGGTTCCTTCGAGCTTTCCCTTTCGTTTCCCGTGACTTTATGGGAACTGGCGCTCGGAAAGTTCCTTGCGGGCATGACCTTGCTTCTGATTGCGCTGCTGCTGACCGTTTCCGTGCCGCTGACGGCGCTTTACCTCGGGCGTCCTGATCCGGGTGCGATTGTCTGCGGTTATTTCGGCGCGCTGCTGCTGGGGGCGGTTTATCTCGCGGTTTCCTGCTTCTGCTCTGCGCTTTCCAAGAGCCAGACTGCAAGTTTCCTGTTTTCTCTGGTGATTTGCGCGGTGTTCATGACGATCGGGCTTCCCGTCGTGCTGGATATGGGGCTTCTTTTCCTGCCGGAATGGCTGGTATCCGTTTTTTCCTATCTGGCATTCCTGCCTCATTATACGGCGTTTCAGCGTGGATTCGTTGATTCTGCGGACGTGGTTTATTGTATCAGTCTGACCTTGTTTTTTCTTTGCCTGACAACCTTTTCCCTGGAATTTGCGGCATCCGGCACAGGGAATATTTTTGCTCCGGGCGCGTTGCGCGAAGCGTCGACGAAAAAAGCGTTCCGCCGCCTTGCCCTGAGAATCGTGCTTTCTTTTTATGCGCTGATCTGCCTGAATCTGATCGGATCGACGTTTCAATTGAGATGGGATATGAGTTCCGACGGAGCATATTCTCTTTCCGGAGAGGCGAAGAATTTTGCCTCCGCATTGAAATCTTCCGCAACATTGCGTTTTTATGCATCGAAATCAAGCCCGCGTATGCCTGAGTCCATGAAGAAATATGCGGAGCGCGTCGAGTGGCTTCTTCGCGACCTCTGTGCGGCGTCCCGCGGCAAATTGACTTTGCATGTGCTTGATCCGGAACCGGATTCGGAGGATGAGGAGGCGGCATTTCTGGAAGGTTTGAAGCCGTTCCAGCTCAATACCGGCGACCGTTTCTATCTCGGGCTTTCCGTGTCGAATGCGGATCGCTGTATTGCATTGCCGCAGCTTGCGCTCCAGCAGGAGAATCTGCTGGAATACGATGTGGTGCGCGCAATTCTGAACGTGACGGCGGAGAAACGTCCCGTGATCGGCATTATGAGTGCGCTGCCTGTAACGGGGACGCCGGTCAACCTGGGGCTTCAGCAGTATGACAAGGATAAACCCGCCGTATTCGAGCATCCGTGGTATATTGTCAATGAGCTTTCACGGAATTACAATGTCGTGAAGATACCGCTGGATACGGCTGTGATTGAGAATGTCGATGCGCTTCTCGTGATCCATCCCGCCGGAATTCAGGAGCGTGCCGTTTATGCGCTGGATCAGTATCTGATGCGCGGCGGGAAAATGGCGGTGTTTCTTGATCCTCGTTCCTTCTACTCCATGATCAAGCTTAAAAATGATTACAGCTATATGGAAAAGATTTCTTCGACGCTGGAACCGCTGACGACGGCATGGGGCGTCTCGTTCAATCCGAATCTGGTGGCGGCGGATATGATCTACTCCTACCGCAAGGTCCTGCCGGAGCGGATCGTTTCCAATCCCGTGGCGATGAATATTTCCGGAGAGGGGATTTCGCGCGGACTGCCTTTGACTTCCTCGCTGAATCTGCTGGAACTCTGGTTTTCCGCAGGAGTCGAAGCCGCGCCGCCGCCCGGAATGACTGCGGAAACTCTGCTTTCGACTTCGAATGATTCGCAGATGGTCAGCGCCTACGTGGCGGAGCGTCCTGAGCTGATCCTGAAAAATTTCAAGGCTTCCGGCGAGAAAATTCCGCTCGGAATCCGTTTGAGCGGGCGTTTCCCGAGTGCATTTCCGAAAGGGGCGCCCATCGTTTCCGGGGAACCGCATCTGAATGAATCGGTAAAAGAGACCGAGGTCTTCCTGTTCGGGGACAGCGATATGCTGTTCAATGATCTTTGCGTGCGGTCTGTGCGGGATGCCTACGGGCAGAACAATATCGTGCGCCTGAATGACAATATCGCCCTGCTGGAAGGGATCGTCGAGCAGATGACCAGCGCCGGCGGCTGGCTGTCCCGTATCCGCAGCCGTGTCCCGATGAGCCGCCCGCTGACGAAAGTCAACGAGATCAAGGCGCGCGCGGAGCTGGCTTACAAATCCCGTATTCTTGCGCTGGAGCGCGATCTGCGCGAGTCGCAGGAACGGGTGCAGGCGATCCGCAACCAGATGAGCAGCGGCAGCAAAGACGGCCTGACTGCGGAACAGAAAGCGGAACTCAAAGAGTATTCCTTCAAGAATTCGCAGGTTCGCCGTGAACTGAAAGAAGTCCGCAGGCAGCTTCGCGCGGATATGAACCGGATTGATACGGTTCTGCGGATCGTGAATCTGCTGGTTGTGCCGGGGCTTGTGATTCTCGCGGGGCTGCTCTGGTCGTTCTTCCGGTTTTCCAAATGGAGGCGTAAAAAATGAACAGAAAATCCTTGTTTCTCTTGCTTTTCTTTGTTTTGCTGACTGTTTTCGCCGTCTATGCGCTCATGGTGCGCGGGCGCTCCGCAAGTTCTTCCGCCGGAATCCGTTCGGAGATTCCGAAGTTCAATCCGGAGGAGATTGCTTCGGTTCGGATTGAATGGCGGACCAATGCCGTGAATCTGAAACGGGAAGACGGCGACTGGAAGATCGCTGAACGCGGGATGAAGAACGCTTCCGCCGTAAAAGTTTCAAAACTTCTGAATTCACTCTCAACTTTAAGTGCCGTCAAGAAACTGGATGATTGCAGCCGGGGGATTCTCGAACGGCTCCGCCTCGTGACGGATGATCCGAAGATCGTGCCGGGAATCACGGTGACTTTAAAAGATGCTTCCGGGAATGAGAAATTCAGGATCATCCTCGGCAAAGGGCACTTCCTGAAACCGGAGCCGGGAATGCCTCCCGCGGAAAATGCCGAGGGACGTTATGTGCGGATCGGTGATGACGTCTACCTGATCGCAAAGGTGTTTGAAGACTGCCATCCGATTCCGCCTGTGTGGCTGGAACCGTTGCGGCTGTTCAGTTTGAACAAGGCGCTTTCCATCCTTGCCGGGGATTCCGGCAATACGCTGTGGTCGGTGGCACGCCGGAATACGGCGCACCCGTTTACCGTTGCAGTTCCGCGGGATGCCAAAGTGGATACCGGAGTCCTTTCGCTGCTGGCAGATACGCTTTCCAAACCGTTCGGCATGGATCTCTCCTTGGAAGATCCTGCAAAACTGGTATTTACCCGGAATGTGCGTTTCCGCTGTGCCGACGGTTTTGATTATTTTCTCAAGGTTGCCCGCAGGGACAACAGGGAATACGCCATGGTTCAGGTTGCATACGAGCCTGCAAGAGTGGCGGAGCTTCCCGGTGAAACTCCCGATCAGTTGATGAAGCGCAAGGCGCTGCTTCAGAGCCGTCTTGAATTTGAGCGGCGTTATTTCCATAACAATCTCTTTCTGGTTTCGGACAAGGTAAAGCTTTATGAGCAGATCGGGCAATTGCCGGTCAAGAAGTAGAAAACCGGAATGAGTGTGTCCATTTTTTCTTTGCTTTTGGCGGATTTCATGAGGGGCGTGATATTTTTTTGAAAAATTTTCTTTTCTTATGACTCTTGACATAACATGAAAATAGTTTTATATTATATTTGCCGGTCATGAGAATAAGCATGACCGGCAAATATTTTTTTATGAAAAATACTGCCAATTATGCTGTTATTTTGTTTGCAGGAATAAATGAAACCTTACTTTTACAGAACAAATTCTGCTTGAAATGTTCCTGAAATCAAATATATTTTAAGAAAAGCAGGTTTCAGAGAAAAACTTTGCGAACTTTTTGAAAACATCTGTGTCCATACCGACCGTGAACCTTGCAGTGTTCCGAAAGGAGGTCCCCCCACCATGGAAAAGAGGTTTATCATCAAGGTTCCGCCGCGCCCCGCGGTGATCCGTGAGCGTTATGCCGGATTCCTCTCCGAGCTGAACCGCTATCTGGATCATTACAAGCAGGGATTTATCGACGGAATGAACGAAAAGTTTGAACTCAACGAGCCCAAGAAGACTCGTCCCGAGGCAAACTGAACATTACGGGAAAAGCCGGACGCCCCCCGATGACGGGCTTTTTTTATTTCAAATTTTTCAAGGAGGTTTATTCCCATGCTGGATATC
>ERZ1034917.495-NODE-495-length-35418-cov-85.481181_pt1 | contig 35418 bp, 52 predicted proteins | sample MGYA00520605_ERZ1034917 | MGnify/ENA primary metagenome ERZ1034917 (study PRJEB33766, sample SAMN09781784) | gut metagenome | biome: gut microbiome | host: Homo sapiens | place: Madagascar | study: EMG produced TPA metagenomics assembly of the PRJNA485056 data... | reverse complement strand
TTTGGATTTTGGCCGTCTCCGGGCTTGCGAAAAAACGAAAAAACGGGCATTTTACCTGCACTTTAGCGGCAGAAGGCAGGGGGCACGCGCGTGGCAAGGGAGTTCGCCAGGGGGTTCTATCACTCGGTTGCGTGGAAGCACGCCCGCGCGGCCTACATGGCGCTCCCCGTGACGGCGCAGGACGGCAGGATATGCCCTCCCGGCATGTGCGAGAGGTGCTTCTCGCGGGGGGTGCTCGCGCCAGCGGAGATAGTGCACCACAGGGTGCACCTCACGCCCGCAAACGTCCGTGACCGCGCCATCGCGCTGGACTTCTCAAACCTCATGCGCGTCTGCCGCGACTGCCACGCCGAGCTGCACTCGCCAGAGGGCGCAGCTCCCCGCGTGGCATTCGACGAGTACGGAAGGGTGGTACCGAGGTGACATCACGCAAGAAGGCAAAGGCGACATTGGGCGGGGACGCCCGCGTGGAGGAGCTGGCCGCGCTCGTGGACACGCTAACGGGGCTCAACCTGGAGCTTGCCCGCGACATGCTGCGCGAGTACGTGTTCATGATCGACACCATGGCCGACCTCAAGGCGCACGTGGAGCGCGAGGGCGTGGTCGTTGTGACCGAGCGCGGCGGTGAGAACAACCGCCACGACGTCAAGGAGGAGTCGCGCTACTTCGTGGCCTACCAGCGGCTCGTGCCAAAGGCCATCGCCACGGCGCAGGCCATCAAGAAGTTCTGCAAGGACAACGCGCAGGAGGCACCCGAGCGTGACGAGTTCGAGGACTACTAGGGAGCGCTATGTGCCGCCCGAGCGAGACGGCGGCGAGGCGGAGCGCTACTTCGAGGGAGTGCTGTCCGGCGCTGTGGTGGCGTGCGAGAAGATAAGGAAGCTCGCCCGCATCATGCTGCCGCGCTTCTCCGGCGGCTACAAGTGCTGGCACTACGACCCCGAGCGGGCGCTTCGCCCCGTGGGGTTCATCGAGCGGTTCTGCTTCATCTCGCAGGGCCGCGTCGGCACCCACCTCGTGCTTGAGCCGTTCCAGCTCGCCTTTGTGGAGTGTGTCTTCGGCTTCGTGGACGAGGCGGGAATCCGCCAGTTCAACGAGGCCATCCTCATGATTTCGCGCAAAAACGGCAAGTCTGAGCTGGGCGCGGCCATAGCCCTCTTCATGCTCACCAAGGACGGCGAGTTCGCCCCGCAGCTCTACTCCGTCGCCACATCCAAGGACCAGGCGTCGCTGCTCTACGGCGCGATGCTCTCCATGGTGCGCCAGTCCCCGGCCCTCTCCAAGCGCCTGCACAAGGGCATCATCCCCTCGCGCTCGCAGGACGGGCTGATATACAAGGCGAACATGGGCTACTTCACCCCGCTCTCGTCCCAGACGCGCTCGCTCGACGGCCTGAACGTGCAGCTGGCCGTGGTTGACGAGCTTCACGCCATCACCAACCGAGACCTCTTCGACCTCATGAAGCAGGCCACCGCCGCCCGAGAGCAGCCGCTCATACTCGAGATAACCACCAACGGCTTCCAGCGCGACATGCTCTTTGACGAGCAGTACGACTACGCGAGCCAGCTGCTCGACGGCAAGTTCGTGGACGACAGGTGCATACCGTTCATCTACGAGCTGGACTCCCGCGAGGAGTGGACGGACGAGGCGTGCTGGGTCAAGTCCAACCCCGGCCTCGGCTCCATCAAGAAGGAGGAGTACCTGCGGGCGCAGGTCAACAAGGCCAAGAACGACCCGAGCTATCTGCCAACGGTCATGACCAAGGACTTCAACGTTCCCGAGAACAAGGCCAGCGCGTGGCTGCGCTACGACGAGGCCGTCAACCGCGAGACGTTCGACATGGCCGAGATGGGCTTCCGCTACGGCGTGTTCGGCTACGACGCCTCGGACTCCATCGACCTCACCGCTGCAAAGTGCCTGATGATGCGCCCCGATGACGACCACATCTATGAGCTGTCCATGTACTGGCTGCCCGAGGCCGCGCTGGAGGAGCACAGGAGGAGCGGCCTGCGCAAGAGCCGCGACAACGTGCCATACGACATCTGGGAGCGGCAGGGGCTCATACGAATCGTGCCGGGCAACAAGGTGGACCACCGCGTTGTCTTCGAGTGGATGGCCGAGGTGCGCGACGAGCTTGACGTCTACCCGTTCGCGCTGGGCTACGACCCGTGGCACCTCACCGACGACTCGTGGCAGGACATGGCCCGCCAGTTCGTGGGCAGGAAGCGGCTTGAGGAGGTGCGCCAGGGCGCCAAGACCCTCTCCGCGCCCATGAAGCAGATACGCGCTGACTTCGCGGCGGGTCGAATCGTTGACAACGACAACCCCGTCAACCAGTGGTGCCGCATGAACGTCTCCGTGACCGCTGACCGCAACGACAACATCCTGCCGTGCAAGGCAAACGGCGCGAGCGGGCGCATAGACGGCTTCGCGTGCGAGCTTGACGCCTACATCGCGCTCATGCGCCACTGGGACGAGTACCTGGCCAACTGCTAGCGCGTATACCACAGACAAGCGACGGCGTATAGCCCCCAGTATTGGGGGGTTTGACAGGCGGCGCACACGGGCTATGTTCTGGGCATGGGACTTCTAGCGAGCATCCTTCGCCGCCCCAACGCGCACGTAGCGCAGTCCTCCACCAGCTACAAGAGCTTCACCGAGTACGCCCCCTCGTTCGCGCCCTTCACGGGCACGCTCTACGAGCAGGCGCTCACCAGGAGCGCGGTCGAGAAGATCGCGCGCTCCTGCTCCAAGCTCAAGCCGGAGGTCCTTGGGCAGGCGAAGCCCCGCGTCAGGCGGGCCATCGAGAACATGCCCAACGACTACATGACATGGCCCCAGCTCCTCTACCGCGTGGCCACCATCCTGGAGACCGACACCACCGCGTTCGTCGTGCCCGCCTACGACGAGCAGATGAACGTGACGGGGCTGTGGCCGCTCAAGGCCGAGAGCTGCGAGGTCGTGGAGTACGCGGGCGAGCCGTGGGTGCGCTTCTGGTTCGAGAGCGGCGACACGGCGGCGATAGAGCTGGCCAACGTCTGCGTGCTCACCAAGTTCCAGTACCAGAGCGACTTCTTCGGCAGCGGCAACGCCGCGCTCTCGCCCACGCTCGACCTCATGGACGCGCAGACCAAGGCGCAGGAGCTCTCCATAAAGAACGGCGCGACCATCCGCTTCATCGGCAAGGTCGGCTCCATGGTGCGCCCCGAGGACGTGGAGGCCAAGCGCGAGAAGTTCAGCGAGGACAACCTCACCGCCAAGAACAAGAGCGGGCTTCTCCTCTACGACCAGTCGTATGAGAGCATGCAGCAGGTCGACCCGCAGGGCTACGTCATCAGCACCGACGAGATGCAGCGCATCAACGATGTCGTCTACGCCTACTTCGGCGTGAACGAGCACATCCTCACCAACGACTACTCCGAGGAGCAGTGGGGCGCTTTCTACGAGGGCGTCATCGAGCCGTTCGCCGTGCAGCTGGGCGAGGGCCTTTCCCGGATGCTCTACACGAGGCGCGAGCTCACGGCGGGAAACCGCATCCAGTTCTCCGCCAACCGGCTTGAGTACGCGTCCAACGCGTCCAAGCGAAACATGATCCGCGACATGCTCGACCGTGGCGTCTTCACCTACAACCAGGCGCTCGAAATCCTCCAAATGCCGCCCATTCCGGGCGGCGACGTCCGCCCGTATCGAGGCGAGTACGTCCTCCTCGACAAGTACAGCAACGTCGTCTACAAGTCCGGCGGCGACGCGAGCGAGAAGGGCGTCAACACCCAGCAGGAGTACAAGGACTTCGACCTGGGCGGGGACGACCAGATATACATCGACACCGACGCGCGAGACACGGGCGACACCGAGCCCGAGAACTAGGAGGCACGCATGCCCTACAAGCCGGAGCAGCGCGAGTACCGCAGCTTCGCGGCAGCCCTCGCGCCGGTTCCCCAGACAAGCGACGGGAAGGGCGCATACACGGTGGAGGGCTACGCCACCACCTTCGACGACGCGTACGAGCTGTACCGAGACTATGACGACAACCCCGTCTACGAGCGCATCAGCCGCGACGCGCTCGCTGGCGCGGACATGTCGGACGTGATATTCCTGCTCAACCACGACGGCGCTCCGCTGGCGCGCCTGCGCAACGGGTCGCTCGAGGTCGTCTGCGACGAGCACGGAATCCGCGTGCGCGCGCAGCTTGGCGGCTCGCGGGGGAGCCGCGACCTCTACGAGGCCATCGCCAACGGCCTCATCGACCGCATGAGCTGGAGCTTCAACATCGCCCCGGACGGCTGGGAGTGGGACGATGCGACCCGCACCCACATCATCACCAAGGTATCTAAGGTCTTCGACGTCTCGGCGGTGTCCATGCCCGCCAACGAGGGGACCGAGATTCACGCGCGCTCCCACATCGACGGAGTGATCGATGCGGGACGGCAGGAGTTGCTGGCGCGCGACAGGGCACGCAGGGAGCGCATGGCCCTTGCGCTTGTCATCTAGCAAAGACCGAGAAAGGAAACACAATGGAGTTTCAGAAGTGGACGCGTGAGCAGTACCGCTCCGCATCCGACCTCGACGCGCGCCGCTCCGCCATCCGCGAGGAGCTTTTGAGCGCCGAGTCCAAGGTCGCCACCGCCGACCTCAGGGCCGAGATGGACATGCTCGCCGACGAGGAGCAGCGCCGCTCCATGGCAGACGCCATGGACGCCGCGCAGCAGCGCTCCTCCGCCGCCGCTGCCGTGGCTGCGGGTGCGGGCACGCCCGTCACGGGAATGCAGGCCATCGGCGCGACCCAGCAGCGCGGCTTCCAGGTCGTGCGCAGCGAGGACCCCTTCGACACCGAGGAGTACAACCGCGCCTTCATGGAGTACACCTGCCGAGGCAAGGAGTACCCCGCAGGCCTCGTGCAGCCCGGCATGCGCCCCGCAAACGTGCGCGCCGACGCCTTCACGCAGACCACCGACGTGCCGCACTTCATCCCCACCACGCTCTCCAACCAGATCATCTCCAAGATGAGCGAGTACGGCACCATCTACCCCGAGGTGACCAAGCTCTCCGTCCAGGGCGGACTCGAGATCTCCATCTGGGACTACCTGCCGACCGCCAGCTGGGTCACCGAGGCCAAGCCCTCCGACACCCAGAAGGCAACCGACGCCACTCGCATCTCCTTCCTCTACTACATGCTTGAGTGCAAGGTCGCGCAGTCCTTCCTCGCCCAGGCCACCACGCTCGACATGTTCCAGCGCCAGTACCCGGAGAAGGTCGCCGAGGCCATGGTGCGCGCGCTCGAGCAGGCCATCATGAACGGCTCCGGCACCGGCCAGCCGCTCGGCATCCTCAAGGACAGCCGCGTCACCGCCGATCACAAGGTCACCTTCGCCGAGGCCGACATCGCCAAGTGGGGCGGCTGGACCACCATCCTCTCCAAGCTCTCCGCGCCCTACCGCCGACTCGGCAAGTTCTACATGAGCCAGGGCACCTGGGACACCTACATCGACGGCATGGTCGACACCACCGGCCAGCCCATCGCCCGCGTGAACTACGGCATGGACGGCGCCCACGACACGGCATACCGCTTCATGGGCAAGCAGGTGAAGATCGTCCCCGAGGACATCCTGCCGAACTACGACGACGCCAAGGGCGGCGCTGCCGACACCCCTTGCATCGTCTTCGGCGACATGTCCAAGTACATCGTCAACCAGCAGGCGGGCATGCGCTCCGTCAAGTGGCTGGACGAGGACAAGAACCTCACCAAGATGAAGATGCAGACCATCGTCGACGGCAAGCTCGGCGACGTGAACGGCCTTCTCGTCATCAACGCCCCCAAGAAGAACGGCTAGGCGGCAGACAAGCGACGAGTGGAGGTGACGCCCGTTGGCGCTCATCGATACCGTGAAGGTGGCCCTGCGCGTCACCTCCGACGTCTACGACCCGGAGATAGAGGCCTACGTGGCGGCGGGTAAGCTTGAGCTCGAGGCGCGAGGCGTTCCCGCCGCCATGCTCTCCGATGGCTCAATGGACCCGCTGTGCCAGGCCGCCGTCATCAGCTACTGCAAGTGGCGCTTCGGATACGACAACGACGACGCCGCCACGTTCCGCGAGGCGTTCGAGGACCTGGTCAGGACAATGCTCAACATGCCCACGCGCTACCGCACCGATGATGCGGGAGGCGGGGGCGAATGAGGTTCAACGACCAGATAACGCTCGTCTCCACACCAGAGAAGGCGCAGGACGCCGCGGGCGCGTGGCACGCGGGCAAGCCCACGAAGGCTCTTCTCTACTGCAACCCGCGCACCGTGGGCTCCTACGCGTGGGCCACCGCCGTAGACGCCGGCCTCCGCGCCGACGCCGAGGTCGAGGTGCGCACGCAGGAGTACGAGGCGCTCGGGAGCCCCCAGCTGGCCTTCTACCACGGCGTCGAGTGCGACGTGGAGAAGGTCAGCGTCAAGGGCGACATGACCCGCCTCCAGCTTGGGAGGCACGTCAGAAATGGCGAGTGACATCTCGGTCGACGCCGACCTCTTCGCATCGTCCCTTGAGGGCATATTCGGCGACACCAGGCGGGCGTGCACGGGCGCGCTGGACGAGGCCGTCGTCGAGGGCTCCAGGGAGTCCGCGAAGCTCTGGCGGTCCGGTGCCCGCGAGAAGTTCGCAGGCCGGGGAAGATACGCGAAATCGATCAGGACGAAGGTCAAGAGGGGCGGCGACAGCCCAGAGGCCGTCGTGTACTCGACCATGCCGGGCCTTCCGCACCTCCTTGAGAAGGGTCACGCAACCATCGGCGGCGGGAGGGTCGCGGGCCGCGAGCACGTTGCCCCCGCAGCCGAGAGGGGCTTCGAGGTCGCGTTCAGGGCCGCGAGGGACAGGTTGGACGTGGGCCTATGACGCCTTACGAGCACGTCTTCAGGACGGTGAGCGCGCTGGGAATCCCAGGCACCCTCATGGCCTGGCCGATAGCCGACGGGAGCGGCGGCGGTGGCGCCCCGTCCCCGCCGTTCTTCGTCTACCTGCGCGACGAGGACGGCGCGTTCTCCGCAGACAACTCCGACTACGCGCTGATACCGACCTTCCGCGTGGAGCTCTACGAGTCCGAGCCAGACCTCGACCTTGAGTCACGCCTGGCAGACGCGATAAGGGCCGCCTACGGCCCCTGCCGCATCGACGAGGGCTGGGTCGACTCAGAGCACTGCCGCCTCGTCTCATACACCTTCTCCTTCACACCAAGAAACGAATAGAAAGGAACCAGCCATGGGCAAGGTTCGATTCGGTCTCTCTAACGCCCACTACTCCGTCTACGACGCAAAGCAGAAGAAGTACGGCACCCCGGTTGCCATCGGCGGCTCCGTCTCCCTCTCCCTCACCGCGTCCGGCTCCGACTCCGACTTCTGGGCCGACAACGTCAAGTACGCCTCCTTCTCCACTAACGGCGGCTACGACGGCACCTTCGAGATCGCCGCTGCCGAGGACAAGCAGATGGAGGACCTGCTCGGCTTCGTCGACGACGGCGGCCTCATTCTGGAGACCACCGACGCCAAGACAGTCGAGTTCGCGCTCATGTTCGAGGTGACCGGCAACGAGGTCGACCAGCGGATCGTCCTGTACAACTGCACGCTCTCCCGGCCCGGCATCAACGCCAACACGAAGAGCGACCAGACCAACCCCGATACGCAGTCCTTCTCCTTCAAGGCCATCGGGCGCGACCTCAAGGTCAACGGCGCCACGCACAACGTGGTCAAGGGCAGCATCGAGAACACCGAGCAGAACAAGACGAAGTACGACGGCTTCATGGGCGCGGTGCTCCTCCCGACCGAGGGCGAGTAGGGCAGGCGGCAGCAGGCAAGCGACGGGACGGGCGCACGGGCCCGCCCCACCCGCGAAATGGCCGCGCGACGGGCACCGCTGGTAGGTCGGTGCCCGTCGCGCGACTTTTTCACACCTACCGAAAGGAACGCAGAATGGCCAAGTTCGATGTGGACGGCACGGGCGCGCGCACGATCGTGGCGAGCCCCTACACCCTCATGCTCTACGAGCAGACCTTCCACTCATCCCTCATCGCGGACTGGTACGACAAGGTCGACCTCAAGCGCGGGGCCGAGGGCACCGAGTGGGTCACGTCCGGCGTGGTCATGTCCGCGCTCTCCCGCGCCAACGGCGGCCGGGAGCTTCCGGCGGAGGTCAAGGCGCTCGTGAGCGCCGCCTTCCCGGCGCAGTTCGACACCGTGCTCGACTACACCGCCAACAAGTGGGAGGCGTCACTGCGCGTCCTGTGGGCGATGCTCAAGACCGGCGAGCAAGTCGACCGCGCCGACGGCATGCCGCAGTCGCGCCCCGTCCCCAACTTCGACGAGTGGGTGGCCAAGCTCGGCCCCGTGAACATGCTCGACGTCAACACCGCTGTGTACGAGGAGACACAGCGCGGCCTGTTTCGAGCCCACGCCGATACAGACAAGTGACGGGCGCGGCGGCAACCATGACGGCGGCCCCGACGAGCGGCTGGCCTTCACGGCGCTCTTCATGGCGGGGCTGCGCGAGCACGTCCCGTTCAACGAGCTGTGCCGCATGCCGCTGCAGTGCCTTCTCATGATGCTCGACTCGCAGCGCCCGAGGTCGGGGACCGCGACCGGCGGGAGCCCTGACGTCAGGGACGCCACGCAGGCGGACATCAGGGCGTTCTTCGGATAGGAAATCGTACGGCTTGGGGGTTTGCTCGTGGCCGAGACCTACAAGGGACTGACCATCAGGTTCGGCGGCGACACCTCCAAGCTCACCGCTGCGCTCAGGGCCGCGAAGCAGGCCGCGAGCGAGACGCAGAGGCAGCTGTCGGCCGTCAACAAGGCCATGCGCTTCGACGGGGGCAACCTGGGCAGCGCGAAGACCCAGCTCAAGCTCCTCTCCAACCGCGCCGAGGACCTGGGCGCGCAGCTCTCCGTGACCACGCGGGCCTACCACGAGCTGGGAGACATACACGCCACGGGAACGACCATGACCGTGCGCGAGCTCGCCAGCCAGACGGAGAACGCCGGCCTCGCCGCGAGGCAGGCCCTCGACCGCTACAACGCCGTGGACGCGGCCCTTGAGAAGGTCTACTCGTCCATCAACAAGGCCGCGTCGTCAGCCGAGAACTTCGGCAGGGGATTCGACATCAGGAACGAGGAGAACATCGAGTCCACCGCCGAGGCCCTGCGCGACCTCGGCATCATCACCGACTCCGAGTACCAGAGCCTCATCCAGCTGCGCGGCGTGTGGCAGCAGGCCTTCGACGAGAACGAGGCCGCTAAGCAGGTGGCCGAGTTCGAGCGCCTGGACGTCTCGACGCAGACCCTCACCGCCGAGATCGGCGGCCTCGCAAGGCAGATGAACGAGGTCAAGCTCCCGACCGGCGCGAGCGAGTCGTTCGAGTCCACCCGCGCGGCGGTCGAGCGCATCGACAACGCGTCAAAGGTGCTCGCGGACGACCTCAAGGCGGCGGACGAGGCCATGAGGCTCGACCCCACGAGCGTGGAGGCGGCGCAGCGCAAGATGGGCGACCTCGCCCAGCTCTCCGACCTCTCGGCGAGGAAGGCCGAGCTCCTGGGCACGGAGCTCTCGTCGCTCAAGGACAGGGGCATCGACCGCGTGGCCGAGTCCATGGAGAACGTCAACGTATCCGTGGAGCAGGCCAAGGCGAACTACGCCGAGGTCAACTCCGAGCTGTCCAAGGCGAAGGGCGAGCTATCCGAGCTGCTGAGCGCCCAGAGGAAGCTTGAGCAGGCCGGGGACACCTCCTCGGACAACTACAGGTCGCTCTCCGTCGAGATCACGCGCGCCAGCGGCGAGGTCGAGGACCTTGCGGACAGGGCAAAGACCGCCGAGCAGGCCCTTTCGGACGCCTCCGACGCGAAGCGCTTCCAGGAGCTGACGGCCCAGATAAGGGACGCCAAGCAGGCGGCCGACGACTACGCCGGCGCGATGCGCAAGACCGACGACGCGACGGGCGTCACGTGGAGCAACGTGAAGTCCCTCGGAATGACGCTGTCGGCTACGCTCACGCCAGCCATGACGCAGCTCGGCCAGGCGGCGCTCGACTCCGCAGCCGACATCGACAGCGCATACCGCGACATGCGCAAGACCGTCAACGGCACCGAGGGGGACTTCCAGGAGCTGAGGGACGCCGCGATTGACTTCTCCACCACGCACGTCACCTCAGCCGACCAGATACTTGAGATCCAGGCGATCGGCGGCGAGCTGGGCATCTCAACCGACAACCTCAAGGAGTTCGCCGAGGTCGTCTCCAACATCGACGTTGCCACCGACCTCAACGCCGAGGACGCCGCCGCCGTGCTGGGGCACCTCTCCAACATTACCAAGGACACCTCGTCCAACATGCAGGGCTTCGCCGACTCCCTCGTGCGCCTCGGCAACAACGGCGCGTCAACGGAGACCGACATCGCGAACGTGGCCGAGCGCATCGGCTCCATGGGCTCCATCATCGGCATGAGCACGCCAGACATCCTCGCGTGGTCGTCCACCATCGCGTCCACGGGCCAGAACTCCGAGGCTGCGGGCACGGCCATCAGCAAGACCTTCTCGGACATAGAGTCGGCCGTGGCGGGCGGCGGGGACTCGCTTCAGGCGTTCGCGGACGTGGCGCAGATGAGCGCCGACGACTTCGCCAGCGCGTGGGAGAACGACCCGACGTCCGCCCTCATGGCGTGGATTCGCGGACTGAACCAGGTCGAGGAGAACGGCGGCTCGGCCGACGCGACGCTCGCGGGCCTGAAGATCACGGCAGTGCGCCAGAAGCAGGCCATCATGGGCCTCATGCAGGTCATCGACAAGACCGGCGACGGCGTCTCAAGCCTGACGGACAACCTGCAGATGAGCCGCGACGCGTGGGACGGCGTCTCCGACCAGTGGGGCAACGCGGGAGACGCCGCGAACGAGGCGAACAAGAAGGCCGAGGGCCTGTCGGGCACCCTCTCGCAGCTCGACAACATCGCGCAGAACGCGGGAAGCGCGCTCGGCGACGCCATGCTCCCGGCCCTCCAGCAGTTCCGAGACCTCGCGCAGGGCGCCTACGACGGCTTCATGAAGCTGTCCGACGGCGAGAAGCAGATGGTGGTCTACGCGGGCGGAATCGCCGCAGCCCTCGGCCCCGGCCTGTCCATCATGTCGACCCTGGGCATCAACTTCGACGGGCTGAGGAAGAAGGTGAGCGCGGGGCGCACGGTGTGGAGCAAGCTTGCCAGCGGCATCGGCGAGGCGACGCTCGCGATGGCCGACGGCTCCACGCAGACACAGATACTCGCGCAGGCCATGCAGGGGCTCAGCACGAAGCAGAAGCTCGCGAACGCAGCGAGCGGCCTCATGAACAAGGGCCTGTCTCTGCTCAAGGTCGGCCTCGCCGGCCTCGCCGTCGCGGGCGTCGTGGCCGTCATTGGTGGCCTTGTCACCAAGTTCAAGGAGGCAAAGGAGCACGAGGAACTGCTGGCAAAGGCAACGCAGACCACGGCAGGCATCCTCGGTGACGCGCAGGGCGCCGCGTCCGGTCTCGGTGACGCCATCGGCTCCATCAAGCCTGACGCCGACGGCGTGCTGCAGTCCATGGCAGACCTCAACGAGTCGGTCAAGGACACGTTCACCGAGTACTACAAGAGCGAGGCCAAGCTCGACCAGTACGTGAAGGTCATAGACGAGCTGGCCAACAAGAGCGGTCTCACCGCCACCGAGCAGTGGAGGCTGGAGGAGGCCGTCAAGGGCTACAACGACGTCACCGGCGCGCAGTACGAGATCGTGGACAAGGTCAACGGCGTCATTGCCGACCAGTCCGGCGTGGTTCAGGAGAACACGGCGCAAATCGACGACAACGCCGAGGCGTGGAAGCGCAAGGCGCAGGCCGAGGCCATGAGCAACCTCGCCACCAAGTACATCGAGGAGGAGGCCGAGGCCACCTACAACCTCCAGATGGCGAAGGAGCAGCTCGCCGAGAAGCAGGACAGGCTCAACGAGCTGAACGAGAAGGGCCCGCAGAACGGCGGGACCTGGACCGAGGCCGAGCACCAGGAGGTCATGAAGCTCAACGAGGAGATTCCCGGGCTCGAGAAGAACGTCTCGAACCTCACCGAAACTCAGCAGGCGGCAGCTCAGGCCGAGGACTACTGGGCCGCGAGGGCGGAAATCGCCGCGTCCGGCATCTCCGACGCGGCAAAGGACGTCGCGGACGCCATGGTTGACACCCTCAGCGGAATGGACGGGATGGGCGACAAGCTCTCGGAGGTCGGCGCAGACCTGGGACAGCTCTCCGTGGCGCTCGCCGACGCCGGGGTCTCGACCGAGGACCTGAACGCCATCGGCAGCGACAACCTCAAGCAGCTGGCGGACGCGTGCGGCGGCAACGTCGACGCCATGGTCTTCTACATCCAGCACTACAACGACACGCCCATCCAGGACAAGGACGGGAACATCAACGTCGACCAAGCGCAGCTCATCGACGCGCAGGGACGCGTGTACACGTGGAACGGCACGGCGATGGTCGACAAGGACGGCAACGTCGCGGTCGAGGACACCGAGCTGACCGACGCGCAGGGCAACCTCTGGACGTGGAACGGGACGGCGCTGCAGAGCAAGGACGGCGCGATCACCATCAGCGAGAACGGCGTCCAGAAGGCCTTCGACGACCGCGACAGCTGGAACTTCGGCGACTGGCTCGACAAGACGGCCACCGCGACCGTGAACATCGTGCGCAACATCGCCGACTTCTTCGGCGGCAACGGCAACGCCGAGGGCGGCATCCGCCCGCACGCGGACGGCGGCGTGCGCCTGCACGCGAGCGGGGCCATCGCCACCCGCGCCGTGCCGCTCGACATCGTTGGCGAGGCCGGTGCCGAGGCCATCGTGCCGCTCACCAACAGGCGCTACAGCCAGCCCTTCGCCGACATCATCGGCGACGCAGTCATTGACCGCCTCTCGAAGCTCTCCGGTGGCGGCGGGACAACCATCAATCAGAGCTTCCAGACGAAGGTCGTTCGCGCCGACAGCGACCTCTACACGGCGGCTCCGATCATCTACAGGGACGCAATGAACGAGGCCAGGAGGGTGATGTAGCTTGCCGCCCACGCGCTTCAGAATCGAGCTGGGCGATGGCGACCGCAGGGTGACCATCCTCAACAGGGCCACCTCGTCCGACTACCCGTGCCTCGCCGTGGACTGGTCGAGCGGGCTTGTCGGATGGTACGGGACGCCAGACGCAAAGGTGTCGCTCACCGAGAGACAGACAAGCGACGGCGCGCACGAGGTGCCCGACGACCAGGTACTCTACGCGGCGCGAACCGTGACCGTCGGCGTCGTGGCGTTCGGGGACGGGCGCTCGCAGGTCCTCGCCCAGCAGGCGCTGATCGGCTCGCTCTCCGGACGAACGGTGCGCGTGCGCGTGGTCGATGCCACGAGCGACACGTACGCGTACGGATACGCCACGTGCAAGTGGGACGGAGAGAGGAACCACCTGCTCCCGTACCAGCAGGGCACGCTCACGATCGTCTGCCCCGACCCGCGCAGGCTGGCGACCGAGCCGAGCGATGCGTGGCTGCTGCCCGCCCAGGCGCACGGCGGCGGGGTGGGCCTGTCCTACGGCGCGTCCGGGGCGGGCCTCAGATACCCGCTTGACTACGGCGCGGGGGCGACCGACTCAAGGAACTCCGCCACGGTGAGGAACGCGGGCTCCGCGCCCGCCCACCCCGTGGTGACGCTCGAGGGGCCACTCGACGCGGGGGCGACGGTCACCGTATCTGCCGGGGGCTCCACCGCCACGGTGACCGTGGGCCGCGCCATCGCGGGCGGGACGTCCGTCACCGTGGACTTCCGCACGAGGACGGCCTCGCAGGGGCGACTCGACGTCACCAGGCAGGTGACGGCCACGGGCTGGGCCCCGGTGCCGGCAGATGGCGAGGCGGCCTGCACGCTCCAGGCGACCGGTACGGGCTCGGCGCTCGTGCGGGTGAGGGACACCTACATCTAGGAGGAGAGAGTGACCACATCCAACGTGACGGCCCTGGGAATCGCCCAGGACAAGGACGGCAACGGCCTGGACGCCGCGACCCACCGCAAGATAATCCAGTCCAAGTGGACGGGGACGGGCGTGGTCTCCGGCCTCGACTTCAAGCCCGTGGGCGGCATGAGGCTCAGGGTGAACCCTGGCGTGGCCGTGCTCTCCCGCTCGGAGGCAGACGGCTACGTGGAGGCCTACTGGCCCGGCGGCGAGGTGACCATCGACGCGCCTGACGCCAAGGACCGCTACGACGTCGTCTGGATGCGCGCCAACGACGCCGCGCAGGGCGACTCCGACAACCGCGTGGAGGTGGGCGTCACCAAGGGCACGCCCGCCGACAAGCCGACCGTCGAGGACGTCGGCAAGATACCGGACGGCTCCGTCTACCTCGGCGGCGTGTGGGTGGACGCCAACTCATCCCAGCTCGCGAGCGACTGCTGGGACCGCGAGAGCACGTCCTACACCGTGCCGTCCGGCACCTCGTCCGGCACCGTCGGCATCGCTAGCAACACCTCCAACGCGCGGAAGGTGAGGAAGGGCGAGAGCTGGACGTTCGGCAGCGTCACCTTCCAGGTGCCCGAGGGCGGGCGCTCCTACCTGGCGTTCGCCATGGTCTCCGTGTGGGCCGCCGACTGCGAGACCTACGACTGGATGGGCTCCGGCTACGTGGAGCTGCTGGTGGATGGCACTGTCAACTGCTGCTTCAAGTTCGCGTGCTACCCGGCCGTCACGACGAGTCAGACGTTCACGCTCCCGATCACGCTCAACGAGGGAACGCACACCGTCTCGGCGCGCCTGTGGGGCAGCGGCTCTGACGTCGTGAGCTCCGTGGTCACGCAGTACGAGTCCGGCTACATCCCCGGACAGAAGCTCTTCGTGGTGGACGTGGGGAGGATTCCCGACTGATGTGGCGCATGCACACCTGCGACGTGATGACCGGCGAGCTGCGCCGCCCGATAGGCGTGCCGAGCGCGAGCTGGTCGCTGTCCATATCTGACGCCAGCCTGTCCACGACCAGGGACAAGGGCACGGGCGAGGGCGAGGCGTCCTCCATCACCGTGCCGTGGACGGAGGTCTGGGGGAGCACGGCCCGAGAGCGCGCACGCGAGCTTACGGCGGGCAAGCGCGGCATCGTGCTGGGCTGGGAGGAGGGCGGGACGTTCCGCCCCGTGGTCTTCGGGGCCATCGGCCAGCGCACGGACACGGCGCTCGACACCTCCTTCTCGCTGGACAGCGTGATGACGCTGCTCTCCAGCCGCTACGTGGTCGAGGAGGGGCACTTCGTGAAGGGCGGCTCCCCGCTCCATCTCCACGACCTCTCGCTGCGGGCGATCGCGGCGAACGTCGGCTGGTACGCCACCGAGGGCAAGCCCGGCGGGTCGCTGCCCATCGACTGGGGCGACTACTACGAGAAGGGCGGCCATGAGAGGACGTACCAGCCCTACAACGTCGGCAACATAAGCTGCGCAGACGTGTTTACCAAGATAGCGAACGTCATAGGCGGCCCCGACCTCACCTTTCGCCCCTACATGGCCGACGCCCACCACGTCAGGCTCAGGTTCCTCGGGGGCTCGGACGCCGACGTCTACCTCGGGCAGGACCGCGAGTTCGTCCTCCAGTGGTTCCACGGCGCGGGCAGCGTCCACTCGCTCACGGTGGCCCACCTCGGCCCGGTCGAGCGCGTCTACGCCACCGGAACCGGCTCCGAGGAGGAGCAGGACTGCTACCTCGCCGAGGACCTGACGTACTGCCGCCAGGCCGACCCGTGGCCCCTCGTCGAGGAGGCCATGGGCTACACCGACAGCGACGAGCATGGCCTGCTCGTCTCGCACGCGGACGGCAGGCTCCACGCGGACTGGTGGCCCATGTGCCAGGTGACCTGCGAGGTGGACCTGGGCGACCCGCAGGTTCCGCGACCCGGCGACCTCTGGCCCGGCGACGCGGTGACGCTGCGCGTGGAGGGCTACCCGACCCTTCCCGACGGGGAGTACCGCATGCGCCTGATGGAGATGTCGGGCGACCTCGGCACGACCGTCAAGTACAAGTTCGACCCGATGATAGACCCGGCGGAGGCTTAGGCATGGCTATTCACAGGGACATATCGCCCGACCTCAGGGGCGCGGCGGCGCGCGTGGCGATGGCCGCGCTCTCCGAGGCCAGGGGGCAGCAGACCGCGCCCAACGGCACGGTGAGCGTGCGCAACGCGGACGGCACGCGCACCGTCATAGGCGCGGGCGCGGGCACCGACGGGACGGGCGCGCCCGTGGGCGTCCGCCAGTTCGTGGGCGACACGACGCCCCCGGGCCGCCCGACGGGGCTCTCGTGGCTCTCCGTGGACGGCACGATAACGGGCGCGTGGGACGGCACCCTGGAGGGTGGCGTCCCCGCCGACCTCTCCTACGTGGAGCTGCGGGCGGGAGAGACGGTGGTCGGCAGGCTCTCGAGGGCGGGCAGCTGCTCCGCGAGGGCCAAGGTGGGAAGCGAGCTGTCCTGCCTCGCCGTGGCCGTGGACGTCTCCGGCAACGCCTCCGAGGAGTCCGAGGTCACCGCGGTCACGGTGCGCGACCTCGTTGCCGAGGCGTCGGGCGACGCGAGCAAGGCGCTCGAGGAGGCCCGCAAGACCGGGCAGATGGCCGTCACCGCCACCAGGGTCGAGTACGCCGCCACGCAGAGTCCCACCGAGCCCCCGGGGGAGGGGGCCGAGTGGTCCGCCACGCCGCCCGCGCCCGCCGGCGGCGCCTACACGTGGATGCGAACGACCGTCACCTACGGGGATGGCCGCTCCGAGACGTCCGAGCCGGTGCGCGTCACGGGAGAGGCGGGCGCCGACGGCGCGAAGGGCGACAAGGGCGACACCGGCCCGCAGGGCGTCTCCGTCAGGTCCGTCACGACCTTCTGGCGCCTCGACGCGTCCAAGCCGCCGACGCCGAGCGGCACCGCAGACCCGAGCGGGTGGTCCACCACCGAGCCGGCGGTGCCGGACGGCTACTCCGGCAAGGAGTGGCGCTGCATCCGCACCGTGCTGTCCGACGGCACGGCCACGTGGACCACGCCCACGGAGGTGGCCTCGTTCGCCTACGCCCACGCGGCGTGGGAGACGGCGGGCGCCGCCATGAGCCAGGCGACGTCGACCAGCGCCACCCTGGACGGCTTCAAGGCCACGGTGGCGTCCAACTACCAGACCAAGGGCGGCATGAGCGCCTACGCCACCTCCACGGAGCTGAGGCAGACGGCGGACGGCCTGGCCGCGACCGCCAGCCGCGTGGCGTCCCAGGGCGAGGTCACGGCTGCGGTCGAGCGGCACATGGACTTCTCGGCGGACGGCCTCGTCATATCAGGCGGCGAGTCTGACGGCGGCATGTCGGTCGCCATCATGCCGGACGCCCAGGAGTTCAGGAGCGGCGAGGACGTGGTCATGCGCCTGGACGCCAAGACCAGGAGCGTCGAGGCGCAGCGCGTCTCGCTCGGCAGCTACCAGTGGCGCGCCAGCGAGGACGGCAGCCGCGTGTCGCTCGTCTACATAGGAGGCTAGGGTGGCCTACTCGGAGATGACCACCGTCTGGGGGAGCTACGTCCCCACCGGCACGGGGCAGAACTGGTGCGTCGGCGTGCGCGTCTACGAGGAGACGTCGTGGCGCACGAGCACGCGCTGCTACCTCCGCGTCCAGTGCGTGGCGTGGTCCTCGGGCGCGATGGACGTGCACGCGAACGGCCACGTCACCGCCACCAACGACAGCGACGGCTGGTGGGAGGGGACCTTCTCGAACTCGGCGGGCTCCGAGTTCACCTTCTACCAGTGGGACACCTGGTACGGGCGCGACACCTCGGCGAGGCAGGTGAGCTTCGGCGCCACCTTCAACGTCACGGGCGGCTTCGGCAACGGAAGCAGCTCGGCCACGGCGACCGTCTCGCTCCCCGCCAAGCCGTCCTGGACGGTCTCCTACGACGCCAACGGCGGCTCCGGCGCGCCGTCCCCCCAGACCAAGTGGGCCGGCGACACCCTGACGCTCTCCAAGACCGTCCCCACGATGGCGAACTACGGCTTCCTCGGATGGGCGACCAGCTCGGGCGGCGCGGCGTCCTACCAGCCGGGCGACACCTACGCGACCGACGCGGCCCTCGCGCTCTACGCCGTGTGGCGCCTGCTCTACACGGCGCCAGCGCTCTCGCTCTCGGTGCAGCGCGTGGCGTCCGCCACGGCCACCGACGAGGACCCCTCGGGCGAGTTCTGCCTCGCCTCGTGGACGTGGTCGGTGGACGTCACGACCGACCCGTCCAACAAGGCCAGGGCCGTGACGTGCCGCCACCGCGCGGTGGGCGGCGCGTGGGCAGACGCCGCCGTCTCGGGCGCCGCCTCGGGGACGTCGGGCGGCTGCACGGCGTCATTCGCGGCGTCGGCCACGAGCCCCCACGAGGTCGAGGTCACCGTCACGGACGCCAAGGGCGGCTCCACGACCCGCTCGGCGAGGGTGGGCACCTGCGCAATCCCGCTGGACGTGGCCAACGCGGGGCGCGGCGTGGGGATCCTCGCGGCGGCGCCATCCGAGGGCGTCTCGCTGGGGCCGCTCACGCTCACGGGCATGTCCTCGGGCGACACCGAGAGCCACGCCGTCTCGGCGCTCTCGCGGCTGCTCAGGCTCTCCGAGCTGACGACCGACTGGGCCTATCTCTGGCAGTCCTCCTCCAGCGCCGGAGACTACGTGCGCTGGCGGATGCTCATGGGCGTGGTGTACCTCGAGGTCTGCCACGTCCCGGGCGTGGGCGCGGGCGGCTGGAAGTGCGGGACGCTGCCCGCATCGGCGAGGCTCCCGTACGACCTCTACCACCCCATGGCCTGCTGGCGCGATGACCACACGGCCATGGCGTGGGTCGGCGGCTCCAACAGCACCAACCCCGGCGAGGTCTGGCTCTACAACAACGGTAGCGATCACATGTACGGAATGGCGTCCTGGCCCGTCTACGCGGCCTAGGGCGCGGGAAGGAGAGAGAGTTGGTCCTGAAGCTCACGGAGGCCCAGTCGTGGCCCATCGGGTAGGGAGGAGAAGCGATGTACCCATACCAGCAGTTCCCGTACCAGCCGTACCAGCTCAGCGGCGGGGCGGCGCAGCCCTCGTGGTGGTACCCGTCCGCAACGGCACATCCACAGGCAAGCGACGGGCTCACCAACGTCCGCACCGTCTCCGGCGAGGCCGAGGCGCGCCAGTGCGCATGCCCGCTCGGCAGCCGCGTGCTGCTCATGGACGCGAGCGAGCCGCGCTTCTACGTGAAGGAGACGGGGATGGACAACGTGTCAACAGTCAAGGCCTACGAGTTCCACGAGGTGAGCGAGGACGCCACCAACGGCGAGGTCAGCTTCGAGGAGTGGAGGAAGCAGTATGAACCCATTATTCGCAGGGCGGCAGGCATCGGCCAGGCAGGCGCAGCAGCCGAACCTATCGGAGCTGAGCCGGATGCTGCGCTCGATGACTCCGGAGCAGGCAAGGGCGCAGGTGGAGCGCATCTGCGCTGAGCGCGGAATCACGAGCGACCAGTTGAACAGGACCATCGCCGAGGCAAGACAGATAGCCCAGGTACTCGGCATCAGGTAAGCGACGATCAAATCAACCAAAGAGACAAACCTGTTGGGAGGTGGTTCCGATGGGCAGGATGTAGGCCCCGAGAAGGGGCCTTTTTCATGCGCATTCACTTTCACCCCGAAAACGAAAGGAGCCAATCATGGCTGAGGAGACCATGGGCGTAGGCCTGGGCGACGCACTGCAGATGGCGACGAGGAACGGCAACGGTGACGGATGGGGCGGAGGCGCCTGGTGGATCATCGTCCTGTTCCTCTTCATGTTCGGAAACGGCTGGAACCGAAATACCAACGGCCAGCCCGTGACCGAGGCTGGCTTGTGCGATGCCATGAACTTCAACAACCTGGAGAACGCGGTCGGCAGGCTCTCCGACAAGGAGGACCTGCACATGATGCAGCTCTCCCAGGGACTGTCCTCGGTGGGCTACGAGAACCTGCGCAACTTCTCCCAGACGCAGGACGCCGTCAAGGACGGAAACTACGCGCTGTCCCGCCAGGTGGCCGACTGCTGTTGCACCACGCAGCGAGGAATCGACGCGGTCAACGCCAACATCGACGCCAAGTTTGCCGCTCTGGAGAAGACGCAGCTCGAGCAGACCATCGCCGCCCAGCAGAACCAGATCAACCAGCTGAACCTCCAGGCGCAGCTCTGCGGCGTGGTGCGATATCCGAACAGCACCGCATACACGGCAGGTGCCAACCCGTTTTACGGGCAGTCCTGCTGTGGCGGGTGCGGGTTTTAGGGGGTGGTCTCCATGCTCGGAGGAGCCTTCCTCTCAAGCCCCGGCGGCACCACGGTCGCATCTGGCGGCACCATCCCGCTCGGGAGCGCCCAAAGCCGATACGGCTGCGGGGTCTCCGGCTCCGGCAGCTCAATCCGCCTCTCAGGGGGATGCGGCGGCACCTGGTGGCTCGTCACCGGCACCGTCGCCCTCACCGCAGCGGAAGCCGGCACGGCGGCGGTCACGCTCCTCGCGGGAGGGGCCGCTGTCACGTCTTCTGCGGCTACCGTAGCCGCAGGCTCAACTGTCACGCTGCCCGTGTCCGCCATCGTGCGCGCGGGCTGTGACGGCCGCGTGCTGTCCCTGACCCTCTCCGGGGTCTCGGGCACCATCGGCCAGACGTCCCTCGCGGTCGCGAGGGTGGCCTAGCCGCCAAGGGGGTCGCGCCTTCGGGCGTGGCCCCCGCTTCTTTGCCGAGGGGAGGTGACCGGATGGAAGTGAGCCAGATGATCGCGCTCGCGAGCTCAGTCATCGGCGCGCTGTCGCTGCTTCTCGCGTTCGTCGTCTTCCTCGGCAACAGGCACAAGTCCTCCAACGAGGAGGTCATGCGCAACCAGCTCGTCAACGACAAGCTGGACCGCAACAACGAGATGGCGCGCGAGACCAGGGACACGGTGCGCGACATGAGCCGCAAGCTCGACGACCACGCGCAGACGCTCGTGCGCCACACGGAGCAGATAGCCACGCTCTTCAAGCGCGTGGAGCGCATCGAGCGCGGCTGCGACGCCCGCGAGAAGGCGGACGAGTGACAGGCAAGCGACGGACAAGGAGAAACGAAATGAACATCAACTGGAAGGTGCGCCTGCACAACCCCACCTGGTGGGCGCAGGTGGTCTGCGCAATCGTGCTGCCGCTCGTGTGCGGCGTGGGCGCGCAGTGGGGCGACATGACCACGTGGGCCAAGCTCGGGCAGACGCTCCTGGCCGCCCTCGGCAACCCCGTGGTCGTTGTGGCCATGCTCGTCCAGCTCTGGACGGCGGTCACCGACCCGACCACCAAGGGCACGGGCGACTCCGAGCAGGCGATGGGCTACGAGAGGCCCAAGGATGAGTAGGGTGGAGGACGCCATCGCGCTGGTCACCTCCTACGCCGACGACGACAGCCACGGCTACGAGCTGCGCTGCCGCGACTACGGCGTCGGCTCCGACTGCGCCGGGCTCGTGCGCATGTACGCCGCAGCCTGCGAGGGCGTGGCTGTGTCCGACTACCCGGACTTCGGCACCTGGAGCGAGGTCTCCACCCTCACCGCGCGCGGCTGGACCGCCACGGAGTTCTCGAAGGCCGCCATGCGGCGCGGCGACGTGCTGCTGCGCGCGCTGGGCGACTCCACGGGGCACACGGTGGTCTATCTCGGTGACGGCATGATCGTCGGCGCAGAGGGGAACTGGGACGGCAGGCGCGGAGACTCATCGGGCAACGAGGTTACCGTGCGGGCCTACTACGACTACCGGTACAACTGGATCCTGCGCCCGCCCGCGAGCTGTTACGTGGACGCGCGCGACGAGTGGGTCCAGGCGGGCGACGGCCGCTGGTGGTACCGCCACGCCGACGGCTCCTACACCTCCTCCGACTGGGAGCGCATCGGCGGGCGCTGGTACCTGTTCGACGCCGACGGCTGGATGCTCACGGGCTGGCAGCAGGTCGGCGGGAGGTGGTACTACCTCTCCGAGACCCACGGCGACCCGCCGTACGGCTCCATGCGCACCGGCTGGGTCCAGGTGGGCGGGAAGTGGTACTTCCTCACCGATGACGGCTCGATGGCCACGGGCTGGGTGCGCGACGGCGGCAGCTGGTACTGGACGGACGAGGACGGCTCCATGCACGTCGGCTGGAAGCAGGTCGGCGGGAAGTGGTACTGGCTCAACCCCGACGGCTCCATGAGCGCGGACGAGGTGGAGCTCATCGACGGCACATTCTACGGCTTCGACTCGTCCGGAGCGATGCTGTCCCACTCGCTTTCCGTCAAGAGCTCCTAGACTGGCACATAGGCCCGCAGGCCCCCATCGCTTCGGCGGTGGGGGCCTATTTTTATGCTTGAACATGTACGACGAGTTTGGGCGAGACGAGGGGCCATACGGCGTGGCAAACGCAAACGCCCGAGCTGCCGCTGCCGAGCTGGAGCGGCTGGGGCTCGAGGTCGAGTTCCGCTACCCGACCGAGGGCGCGATGAGGATGCCCGGAAGCCGTTACTAGGCTGCCATCCTCGCGCGCAGCAGCAGCCCGCCGGGCAGGACGTAGAGCGTTCGCCCATGCTCGCGACTGGACCACCATACGCGACTTCGGAGAACTTCTCTTTCGAAGGTCTCCGATTCAGAATCCCCTGAGAGCCTAGCGCTCCAGGGGATTCTTATGTCTACCTCGCCCCTCTCGCGGTCGACGGTCACCTTTGAAACCAAATCCTCCATGAGCCTGTCACCCGCCTGGCGGTAGAGCTGCGTGGTCACGAACTCCCTTATCTCCTCCACGTCCGGTACGGACGCCCTCGCGCGCGAAAGGCGGGCCGTGAGGCGGCTCCTCTCCTCCCGCAGGGCCTCGATGCGCTCCCTGGCCCCGTCGGGCACCACTCCGGCCTCTATGGCCCTCAGGATGTTCGCGCTGCGCCTCTCCGCGTCCGCGATCGCTGTCTCGATCGAGGACGTGTCGACGCCCGCCTCCTCGACCATGGCCGCGTGCGCCCACTCGGCAAGCGTCCCGGCGGTGGACGGGTCCGCGAAGCACTCGGCCAGGGCGTCCCTCACCGTGCCCTCCACGAGGTCCTTGGCGACGCGCCACTCGTGGCCGGCGCCGGTCGGGACGCTGTAGTAGAGGTAGCGTCTGCCCGTGCCGGACGTGCCTGCCGTGCCCCTGAATGGCTTGCCCGTCTGCGCGTCCCAGAGCTTGCCGGACAGCGGGAAGGAGTACCTGCGGGGCTTGCGCGCCAGCTTGTCGTTGGCCTCGTACCACGTGGCGTCGTCCACGATGCGCGGCATTCCGCCCTCGTCCCTCACGTCGCCGAAGTGGTAGACGCCCCTGTACCTCTCGTCCATGACCATCCTCCTCACGGAGTCGTAGTTCAGCTCGTTGCCCCTGCGCGTGCGCAGGCCCTGGTCGTTCGCCCAGTCGCGGGCCTCCTTGCGGCCCTTCCCTGCCGCCACCATCTCGAACACCCCGCGCACTATCGAGGCCTCGCGCGGGTCGAGCTCGTAGCCGCCGGCCGCGTCGACGGCGTATCCCATGGGGAGCACGCCGTTGGCCTTGTGCTTGAGCGCGTTTCCGTGCATGCCTCGCCTGACGTTCTGTCCCAGGGCCGCGCTGTAGTACTCGGCGAACGAGTCCAGCACGCCCTCCATGATGATGCCCTCGGGGCCGTCCGGTATCGCCTCGGTCGCGCTGAGCAGCCGCACGCCGGAGGCACGCAAGCGCACCCTGTAGCGCGCGCTGTCCGCGCGGGAGCGGGCGAAGCGGTCGAGCTTGTACACCACGACCGCCTGCCAGCCCGCGCCAGACTCGGCGTCGGCCACCATGCGCCTGAACTCGGGCCGCCTGTCCGTGCGCCCGCTTATGTGGCGGTCGGCGTACTCGGCCACCACCTCCCAGCCCTCGCGCGCCGCCCACTCGCGGCAGACGCGGACCTGGTCCTCGATGGACTCCTCGCGCTGCCTCTCGCTTGAGAAGCGGGCGTATATCGCGCAGCGCCTCCTCCTTGCCATTCTTCACCTCACCTCGTGCCCGTTCCAAGCTGGCCCGCAAGCACATTCCCAGGCGATGCCCGTTTGCATCGCCTGGTGACGTTTTGCTACTTGACCTTGCAGTTCCTCAGAAACACGCTGTTGTCGCTGATTGTTCCGGTACTTAACTGCCCGGATATCGTCACGCGCTGACCAATCGTGAGATTCGGTTTGCTGTCAAAGGAGCAGTAGACAAAGTCTCTTCCAGAGTTGAGCGACAAGGTCCACCCGCCGCTCGATGACTCGCTGCCTGGGCCTGCGACCTCTCCCGTGACCTCGACATTGACCTTCTCGTCAGTTGAAACCTCTTGGGCTGCGCTAACCACGGACTCAACGCTTCCGCTGATAGTCTTTGCGCATCCCACCATTCCAAGCGAGAGCGCTACGGCAAGTGCGACTAGAGTGACGTTCCTCTTCATTTCCCTCTCCTTATCTCAAAACGTTTTACAAGCGCGCGCGACTCTGTGGAGACGGCCTCATGCCGCCCATCCGCGACACGTAGTGCCCAAAACTAGACTTGCGACCTGCGGTTGGTACGAACATCCCGCCGTCTGAATCCGCCTGGGACGAATGTCCCAAATTCGCCTTGGGGGGGGGGTTGTCATCCGTGCCTTTTTGCGAAACCGCAGGTAAAGCGCTGTGGTGCTCTCAGCGCGATACCAGAGATGGTGATATAACGCTAAAAACGTCACTCCGCCTCGATGTCATAAAGAGACTCGACGGTGCATCCAAGGTAATTTGCAACGCGCACCAGAACGTCAATCTTAGGCATCGTCTGGTTGTGCTCCCACTTCTTTATCGACTGGCGTGAAATGCCGATGGCGTCAGAGAGTTCGTCTTGCGTAATCCCCCTGGCCTCGCGAGCCTCGCGGACACGCAACCTCACCTTGATTTCTGCCATCTCGTCTCCTTTTCGACGTTGGCTCATTTATACCACAGCGGTAAGAAAAATTTCCATTCCTGTGTTGCACGGAAAGAAAAGTTGTCGTAAGGTAGCTGGCGTGGACGGAAAGATAAGTTTCCATGCCGCATAGTTTGAGGGAGGTTGAAAAGTGGCTAAGGATTACGATGCGGCTGTTTTTGCGAGGAACGTCAAGGCTAGGCGCATTTCGCTTGGGTTTGAGACCCAGGAGGAGCTTGCCAAGGCCTCTGGCTTTTCGCCAGCAGCAATCTCCTCATGGGAAAGTCAGCGCTCGATACCAAACGCTGCTTCGGTCGCCAAACTCTCGCGTTGTCTCGGCTGTTCCACTGACGAGCTTCTTGGGTTGACCGACTAGACCAAAGCACCACAAGGACCACCAACGGCAGACGGGGAGACCCGCCTGGTGGCCACCTCTATGCCGAAAACGTGACATTGACGACATGCAGTTAGCTACGCGGCAGGACCGCGCCAGTGCAGTCATGGTGAATAGGCGATTAGGGCTTCTCACAGAGCAAGAAGCCCACAAGTAACAACCAGAGCAGGTGCCGCCACGCCGACCATCGGCGTGCTCCACCTTCGGCGTAACGGTATGCGGGTTCATGCGTTGCCCGCCGCCGCCAATAGCAAGCCAAGCAACCGCATGTTGGACGCGGCGACCGTACCGGTGGCGGCGTGGCGGTGCCTGCTCTGGAAAGGCTCAGACAAGAGACGAGACGCCACGGGAGGTGTCACATGGAACTCACGACCGAACGCTTCTCTATGCTCCTGCGGGAGCTGATGAAGGAGCGGAACGTCACGAGCGCGGAGCTGGCGCGCAGGTCTGGCGTCAGGGCTGACCTCGTGTACAAGTACCGCAGCGGGCGCTACATGCCCAGCGCGGACAAGGTGTGCTCCATCGCGCGTGCGCTGGGCGTGACGCCCAACGACCTCCTGGGGTGGTAGCGCGGGCGAGTGCGCGTCACGTGCGGCAGATGAGGCAGATGCGGGGAGGGCGGCTTCGGCACTGCGACGCCTGGCTGCCCTCCGAGGGACTTTTCTCTCCATGGCACGGGTCATAGCGGATCACTCCGTCCGCTCGCCGTCCGGCCTCGCAGAGCCGGCTTATCGGCGGTGACTTTGCGCAGTCCACGCGCTTCCGGCTCACCGCCCGAATGGAGACCAGGTGCCCAAAAGTTTGGTCAACGTGACCACCTCCCATGAGTTGAGCGTGTCTGTGGGAGAGCTCGCGAGCACCTGATGCCGATTCTACCGCACGTGATGCGCATTCGCATGAACTAGACAGACAAGAGACGCGGCGCGCATGCCACGGTGGCGGCTGGAAAAGCCGATGGGCGCAACTCCTCTCCGCGCCCGCGGTGCCCCCAACAGCCGCCGCCATGGCGTGCACGCCGACGCGAGCGTGCCACGCTGCCAGCTTCGCCGAGCGGAGGAATCGGCTGGGGAGCTGGTGGCATGGCGCGCTCGTGGAACGGCCCGGATGCGTCCGGGGCACAACCGAGGGCGGCTTCCCGACGGTCAGGGGGAGCCGCCCGACAACCCCCACGTAGCTCAGAGGAAAGAGCGGCCGCCTCCTAAGCGGCAGGTCGCAGGTTCGAATCCTGCCGCGGGGACCATTTCATGCGACAGAAGGCCGATTTTCGTGGGAAGCCCGCAAAAAACGGCCCCTTATTTACAGAAAACGCCATTCCTCATCAATTTGAGCCACTGCACCGGTGGCAGCTGTCGGCGCGATTCCAGCCCATGGGGCTGGCGTGCATGCACGCGCCGAGACCCCCTCAGCTGCCATCGGTGCCGTGGCTTCGCGGCAAGAGAAAAGCCACCCCGTCCGCCAAGACATGGGAGTGGCTTCCGACCAAAGGAGGTCAGCAATGACTTTAGCAGAAAGGGCCTTCGACATGGCAGGCCGCGCGCTGCGCTTCGTGCTCTTCGAGTGGGAGCCGCAGCTGTGGCAGCTGCTCGCCATCTTCGCCCTCGCCCTTGCGGCCGTCGGCCACTGGGACGTGATGTAGGTGAATGTGACCACAGCCGAGAGGAGCGGCAGATGAAGCTCGATGACCTCAGCGCCGAGCAGCGGATGGCGGCGCGCTTCATAGCCGACATGTTCCGCGAGTGGAAGGCACAGCAGCAGGGTGACGCGACGGACGGCGATGACGACGGGAAGGAGCGCGCGGGAGCATGAGCGAGATCACCAACATGGCCAACGGCGTCCCCGTCCTCTGGGTTAGCGCGCGGATGCTTGTCAGCGCCGGGGAGTTCGTCGACAGGGCGGCAACGGAAGGGGAGCAGGAGTGAGCGGCGGAAGCTACGGGACGTGGGAGCGAGAGTGCTTCGGCGATCCCGACCAGAGGGACGGCGGCACGTGCGGCGAGTGCGCGTACTGCCTGCAAGACACCGGCAGCGACTGCTTCGCGTTCGCGGGCACGCTCAGGCCCGCGCTTGAGGCCAGCTGCGGGATATGCACGTGGCACGCCGACATGCCAGCCGTGGTGTGGCTGGACGACGACTGCCAGGCGTGCTGCAACCAGATGGGATTCGAGAGAAGGGCAGACAAGTGACGGAGCAGAACGACGACCTCGCGAAGCTCGCGCTCGCCGAGGCGATCATCAAGGCCGCGCGGGAGATGACCAACCCGAGGGGCGGGGCGCACGGTGCGCCCAACCTGCGCACGGAGTGCGACGACCGCCTGCGCCAGATGTACGAGGAGAGCGGCATCGACCGCCAGCGCGTCTTGGTGAACGGCGAGCAGGTGGGAACGCTCAGCGCCCGCGTCTCCAAGCCAGTGCAGGTGAACCAGCTAGACGTGCTCGACTTCGACGCGCTCAGGGCGTGGCTCATGGGCGAGGACGGGGCGGAGTACCTCGACCAGATCATAGCCAAGGCCGTGCCAGAGGTCATGGAGCTGTGCATGGCCGACGGCGTGGTGCCAGATGGCTGCGCGATGGTGGGCCACATGGAGCCGTCGCACTGGTTAGGCACGACTCTGCGCGTTGACAAGAACAAGGTGGCCAACGCTCTCGGGCCGCAGCTGCCGCAGGCCGTCGCGGGCTTCCTCGCGGGTGACTAGCGTGGACTACCTGTCACTGTTCAGCGGCATCGAGGCCGCATCGGTCGCCTGGTCCCCGCTCGGGTGGCTCCCCCTCGCGTTCGCCGAGGTGGACGCCTTCCCGAGCGCAGTGCTCAAGGCGAGGTTCCCGTCCGTCCCCAACCTCGGGGACGTGACCAAGGTCAACTGGAGGGGATTTGTCAGAGACTTCGGAAGGCCAGACGTGCTTGTGGGCGGAAGCCCCTGCCAGTCCTTCTCGATCGCCGGAACAAGGACCGGCCTCGGGGGGGCGTCCGGCCTCATGTGGGAGTACGTTCGGGCGGTTCGCGAGGTCAGGCCTCGCTGGCTTCTTTGGGAGAACGTCCCGGGAGCGCTCTCAAGCACGCATGGGGAGGATTTCGGATGCCTGCTCAGGAGCCTGGATGCGCTCGGGTACGGTCTGGCATGGAGGGTACTTGACGCGCAGTTCTTCGGCGTGGCCCAGCGGCGCGAGCGTGTCTTTCTTGTCGGACGTCTTGGAGACCCGGGAGGTCCCTGCCAGGTACTTTTTGAGCCCGACTGCCTGCAATGGGATCCTCCGCAGGGCAGAGAGAAGAGGAAGGAGCTTGCCGCCTCAGCTGGACGCGGCCCTGCGTGCGCAGGCTTCAAGTGCTCCGCAGGGAGCGGAGCAAAAGGGGTAGGACACGAGGTCGAGGCTAGCAACACGCTCACGGCTGACTGGCACGCCCCCGCCGTCTACCCGATAAACGAGCAGGTCGCGACGAGGTGCAACAGGCTTGGCCGTGGCACCGGCCTCGGCATCGGCGATGACGGGGACCCAGGGTACACGCTTCTCGCCAACCACCCGCACATGGTGTGCATGACAGACACGCAGGCCAACTCGTCCGTGAGCACCGACGGCGCGTGTGGCACGCTGTCCTGCCACAGCCGCAATGACCCGCCCGCGGTGCTCGTGTCATACGCGGTTCGGATGCGCGAGGGCAGGGACGGAGGCGGCAAGGGCCCGCTCGTCCAGGAGGAGGTCTCCGGGGCGCTCGCGACTGGCAACGACCAGACCGTGTTCTGCGCGAGCGAGAACACGCACAACGAGGTGCGGGTCGTCGGCGACGGGACGCTGACGGGGGCGCTTGCCGCAAGCCCCGGCATGAAGCAGACCACCTACGTCTGCGAGACAGCAAACGCCAACAGCGGCGGAACTGGCACGTCCCACGCGCCGTGCACCAAGGCCATCTGCATGGCCGACGACAACGGCGGGTCAGCCGTGGACGAGGAGTGCTGTGGCACCCTCAAGTGCGGCGGCTCCGCGCCACAGGTTGCGCGCCGCATGTCGGTTCGCAGGCTCATGCCACGCGAGTGCGAGCGGCTTCAGGGCTTTCCGGATGACTGGACCCTCATCCCATGGAAGGGCCGCCCTGCGGAGGAGTGTCCGGACGGCCCGCGCTACAAGGCGATAGGTAACTCTATGGCGGTGCCCGTCATGCGGTGGCTCGGCGAGCGCATCGCGATGGCGGACGAGATCCCGCCGGAGGAGGTGGAGTTGTGAACAAGTCAAAGGCACGCGGCACATCCTTCGAGACGGCGGTGGCACGCTGGTTCAGGTTGGCACTTGACGAGCCGACCATCGAGCGGCGCGCCCTCCACGGGGCTCATGATATGGGGGACCTCTACGGCATCTACGCCCACGGCCTTGCGGGCATAGCCGAGTGCAAGAGCTACAAGCGCTACGGGCGAGCGGACGTGGAGGAGTGGAGGCGGCAGACGCTGGCCGAGCGAGACAACGCGGACGCCGACTTCGCCGTCTTGGTAATCCACAAGCCTGGGTGCGGAGGGGACGCGAAGAGCCCGACGATGGGCCGCAACCGCGTCGACCTCACCATCGGAGACCTCTGCAACGTCTCTGTCGGCATGCGCTGCCTCATGGCAGAGCCAGACGACCACTGGGTGACCATCGACCTGGACGAGCTGGCTCGGCTCATAAGGGCCGACTAGTGGCCGCGAGGAAAAGCCTCGCGGCCGAGATCGCGGCCATGCGCGAGGGTGCGTACGTGCCGCACCCGTGGTGGGTGCGCCTGGACCCACCCGTCTCAGGCATGTGGGCACGCGGCCTCGACCAGTGCGGCCTCATGGCCACGCTCATAGCCAACGGAATGCGCGGCACCATCAGCGCCACCAATGACCCAGATGTGGCCTACGTGGCCTTCCCGCGCCCCGTGGAGCTTCTTGCGGTGGACGAGCCCTTCATGCGCCAGGTGATGGCGTGCGCCAGGCTCTCAGCCGCCCACGGCACCTACCGCGAGTGCGGGCAAGCCGAGAAGAGCTACAAGTTCTGATGAATCACACAAGTTTGAGAATCTATGCAAGTTAGGAGGATGGATGGAAATCACCAAGTACGAGGCGCAGGACGGAACCACGGTGGAGCTGTCGGCCGAGACCGTCATGCGCGACCTCGTGCCGTCGGGCGACCGCATCAGCGACCGCCAAATGCGCCAGTTCATCGCCACGTGCCAGGCGCGCAGGCTCAACCCGCTGGCGGGAGACTGCTACCTGACCGTGTTCAAGGGCAAGGCCACTGTCATCGTTTCCAAGGGCTACTACGAGCGCGTGGCCGCCCAGCAAGAGGGCTACGACGGCATGGAGAGCGGCATCACCGTCATCAACGGCGAGGGCCGCGCCTGCGACCGCGAGGGGTGCGTCGCGTTCCCCGGCGAGCGCGTGGTCGGCGGGTGGGCCAAGGCCTACGACAAGGGCAGGTCGCGCCCGAGCGTGGCCAAGGTGTCCATGGCCGAGTACGACCAGCACAACAGCATGTGGGAGTCCAAGCCCGCCACCATGATCTGCAAGGTGGCCAAGGTGCAGGCGCTGCGGGAGCTCTACCCGGGGCTGTTCGAGGGAACCTACGAGCGCACCGAGATCCAGGACGTTCCGCAGGCGCAGCCCGTGCCTGCGGAGGCGGTAGTTGAGGACGTGCCGGAGTTCGGCACCGACCAGATGGAGGAAGACATTGAGGGCTAACGGAAATTTCGGGGACATCCAGGCGTCAAACGGCGGCAGCGGCATGCTGCCCGCGGGCGGCTACGTCGTGCGCATCGCCGCCGTCGAGGACCACACCGAGGAGGAGAAGGGCTGGCTGGGCATCGTCTACGACATCTACGACCCCAAGACCCGCACGTTCCCGCACCACGAGGACGTGTGCGACCCCGAGCGCAGCTGGAGGTGGACGTTCCGCTACTACCTCACCAGCGACTTCGGCTGGAGCCGCTACAAGGCGCTCGTCGAGGCTTGCGAGAAGACCGAGGAGAACAAGGGCTTCCGGTACGTGGACGCTGACGGCGCGGAGCAGACGCTCGTGGGCAAGTGGGTCGGGTTCGTCATCCGCCATCGCAAGTACGTGCCGCGTCGCGGAAAGAGCGCAGGCCAGGAGCGCGAGCAGCTTGACCTCGCCGCCGCCCTGCCGTGCAAGCAGGTCATCGCGGGCGACTTCGACGCGCAGCTGCTTGAGACCCTGCCGCTCTCCGACGCGGACCGCGAGTACCTTGAGAAGCAGGCCGCGCCCGTGCAGGCGCCGCCCGCGCCCGTACCCGTGACGGCGCTGTACGACGAGGACGTCCCCTTCTAGGGTATCTACCATCGCAATCACAAACGACGACAGGGGAGTGGCCTCAACGCGGGGCCGCTCCCCTCGCATTTTGGGAGGTGGCGCGCATAGGCACCGGGGACGGCTTCAAGTTCTGGGCCAGCTACTACGACGCCCTCAAGGTCCTGCCGTCAGACGAGGCGCGCGGCCGCTTCGTGAGGCTGCTGTGCGCCTACGTCTTCGACGGCACCGAGCCGACGTTCAGGGACGAGGTCGAGCGCTTCGGCTTCGAGCTGATCGCCGCGCAAGCGCTGGAGTCCAAGAGGCTCACGGCGCAGGCGCGCGAGAGGGGAGTGAAGAGCGGCGAGAGCAGGCGAAAGAAGGCTCAGGAGAAGCAGAAGGGCATGCAGGAGGAGTTTTCGACAGGAGTTTTCGACAATCAAAGCGAAAGCGTTTCCGAAAGCGTTTCCGAACGTAAGTATGTAGGTCTCTCTCTTTCTAACGAAAGAGAGAGTGGCGCTGCGGGGGCCGGCCCTTGGGGCCCGGCCCCTCCGCGCCTGGAGGACCTGCCGCCGATCCCGGGGCAGAGGGACACCAATGGGGGTGATTGCGAGTGAGCGAGCCAGAGACCATCGGCGGCGTGCTCTCGCGCAAGCAGGACGGAATGGACGGACTGCTGGAGGCGTACCGAGCGAATGGGCGCGCGTGCGGCAGCTACATCACGCCCGAGGAGTACGCGGCCATGAGCGGGCGCGAGGCGCCCGAGACGCGCTGCGAGCTGCGGGCTAGCGGCGGCGGGGTGGACGTGACCGTGGCATGCCCGAGGGCGGCCGCCTCGCAGTGGGCGGCGTGGCTGCGACAGCTCGCGCAGAGCTGCGGATGGGACGAGGCGGTGAGGAGCCTGTGAGCGACGCGAAGACTGACACCGTGACCTACGTCTGCTACAAGGGCGACGAGGTGACCTGCGTGGGCACCTTACGCGAGTGCTGCGAGGCGCTGGGCGTGACGCCCGACAGCATCCAGTTCATGGCGAGCCCGTCCGGAATGCGCCGGTTCCTCGGCAGCAAGACGGGCAACGCCAGCGTTGCCGTCAGAGTGCCGGAGGCGGTGTGCGCGAGGTGACGCTCGACCGAGAGAGGCTGCGGCTCAACTTCGCGATCGCAGCCTGGAGGAGGCGCGGCTACGCCGTGCGCTGGATAGCGGAGCGCTACGGGATCACCGAGGAGGCTGTCCAGCGCGCCCTGGTTCGCGAAAGCCTCCTGATGAAGCCCGAAACGAGCTGGAAACACAAGAACGTCTAGAGCGCGATTAGAGCCTTTGCGAAACGCGCTGTGGGCAAGTACTAGCGAATGGCCAAAATCGCGGCGTGGTGACCGGCTGCAAACGCGAGAGGGTCATTTCTGACGATTGGACGAACCGAAATGATCATAACGATGGGAAGGCACCGCCTCGCGCGGTACGACAAGCGCAACTGGCAGCTTGAGGAGTTCCGCAGCGCCGACGCTAACAATGGTCGCACCCGCAGCACCGAGCCCAAGTGGTTCGGCCGCGATTGCTACTTCCAGTCGCTGGCGCAGGCGCTGCGCTGGGTCTACGAGCACGAGGTGCTCGACGACCCCGGAGAGTACGACCTCGCCGGCGCCATCGGGCGCGCCGAGCAGATCGCAGACGAGCTTGCCGCGAGCGTGGAGGTGGGCGAGTGAGCGTGACCGTGAACCTCGGCTGGCCGCAGTGGGTGTGGCTCTTCCTCGCCGCCTTCAGCATCATCTACGCCGCTGTCCACAACGGCGAGGAGCAGCCGAAGAGGAGTGTCTGGACGACGTTCTGGGGAGTGGTCTTCGCGTTCGGCATCCTCTGGGCGGGCGGCTTCTTCGGATGATTGAAAGTCACATGCGAGAAATGGGGTCTTGAAATGGCTGACAAGGCTGCAAGCAACGAGTTTGAGAACGTCCGCCACGTCCTGCGCATCAACGTGGCCGCGTCCCTCAAGATGCTCGGGATTGAGTAGGGGGCGGGGCGATGAGCGAGGAGAGGTTCTACACCATTCGCCCGCGCAGGCGCCCGGTGGCTGACTCCGAGGGCAACGAGTGGCCGAGCGTGAGGGACGCCGCGCTTGCCGTCTCCGGCGCGGTGAGCGCCGAGAGCTGCATCAGCCACGCGTGCAGGACGGGCGGCACCTACCGGGGCCGCAAGTGGAGATACGTGGACGAGGGGGGTGCAGACAAGTGACGGAGCAGCAGTGCGCGAGGGTGTGCATGCTCCTTGCCTTCATCGGGCTCACCGTGTGCGAGCTCCTGGCCGCGCCGTCCGTGGAGACCACGCTCATGGGCGCAGCCTGGCTGGTGGCGGGCGTCACCAACGCTGTGCTCTACGTTATCGCCGAGGTCAGGGAGGCCATGCGATGGCGGGGCCGATGACGGCGCGAGAGTACTTCTGCGCCGCCAGGGACGCGGCCCAGCAGATGCGAGACCACGACCTCAGACGCGAGCGCGAGGCTGCCAAGTGCGGCCTTCGCGCAAGGAGCTGGGAGAGCTCCAGCCACGGAAGCGTGCTCGACGCCATGCGCCACGTCGACAGCGTGGTGGACATGGACGCGGAGCGCCCGAAGGTGATGCGCGAGTGCGAGCGCCTGCTCTCAGAGGCCCACGAGGTGGCCGGAGGAGTCGGCGCGTGGTTCGGCGACCGGTACGCCGAGGTGCTGTGCCGCCGCTTCCTGTGGCTTGAGCCATGGGACGAAGTAGCCGGCCACATGCACGTGACGACCACGCACGCCGAGCGCATGTGCGACATGGCGCTTGACCTAGCGGACAGCGAGGGCATAGCGCGCCTTAGGGACTGGAGGCACTGCGAGAGAAGGACGGGGGCCATCTGAAATGGAAGGACTAGGGGATGGGCATGGAGGACGAGGAGGTCGGCGTGGTCTACGAGTACTGATCAAACTGCGGAGCGGAGGTAATCGATGACTAGCAAGAGCGACATGCTCGAGGTTGCGGACCACCTCGAGCGCAGGGCGGATGACGCCTACATGGAGCACGACGACGTCGTCATGACCTCGCGGGAGGTCCATGCGCTCGCAATGGACATCAAGTCGTTCGCGCTCGAGCTTGGCCGCGAGACGTGCCGCATCGTCGAGGACGAGCGCGGCCACTCGGCATGCTCGCGCTGCGGGGCCGACTACCTGTGCATGTGCGAGGCGGAGTTCTGCCCATCGTGCGGTGCGAAGGAGGTTCGGTGAGCATCGAGATTCGCGAGTTGTCCCATGCCGTAGAGCGCGCGGGAAAGGCATTCGGGCGAGCGCGCAAGTCCTTCCAGAGGATGCTTCCCAGGGGGGAGCGGATACGGTACCGCAACCGGCAGAGGGCGCTCGAGCGCTCAAGGAGGAACAACGAGAGCAGAGGGAGAGGATGAACATGACGCGTAAGGACATGTGCAAGGCACGGCGCAGCGCAGCCGACTCCCTGAGGATGCTCTGGCTCATCATCACGGCCGCGTGGGTCTTGCGCAACGTCGTGGCACTCGCAGAAGGGCGGCCGATGGAATTGGAGCCGATGCTCTTGGCGCTCGTGCTCATGAAGCTCTATGAGAGGGACGGTGAGTAGCGATGGTGATTGACCTGGAGCCCTGCCCGTTCTGCGGTGCGCTCGGCGCGTTCGTCCGCGATGATTGCCCGACGATGTGGGTCGAGTGCCGCTTCTGCGGCGCGCAGGGGCCGTTCGCATGCGGCGAGACGAGAACCGCTGAGGCATGGAACGCGAGGGCCGCCGAGGTCGCCGACCCTATCGACCGCCCGACGTGCCACGACGT
>ERZ1034917.494-NODE-494-length-35424-cov-14.008765_pt1 | contig 35424 bp, 42 predicted proteins | sample MGYA00520605_ERZ1034917 | MGnify/ENA primary metagenome ERZ1034917 (study PRJEB33766, sample SAMN09781784) | gut metagenome | biome: gut microbiome | host: Homo sapiens | place: Madagascar | study: EMG produced TPA metagenomics assembly of the PRJNA485056 data... | reverse complement strand
TCATAATCGGTGCAGAGTCTCCGCAGTTCCGCGATTTCCTCAAGTGTTGCTGTGCAACTCATGTCAGTTCACCTCTCATAAGTCATAAGTTTCAAGTTCAAGAATGGTCGGGAAAGACGGCGCGGTGATATCAGCCAACCTGTGATAATAGTAACTCTTGCTGTTGGCAACGGTGAATTCCTTCTGTTCACCGTTGGTTGTCCATGTCAACCCGGATTCTGCATGAATATCATTCCAGGCGTCGCCGTCGTCAGAACCCTGAAGCGTGAAGGAAAGCACCGCCTGCTGACTTAGGGAGTCTGCAACCCTGATTTTGAGTCTTTGGACAAGCACCTGTTTTTGCTTATTCTGCCACTGTATCCACCATGATGAACCGCTGTTGCCTGTCCAGCAGTTTGTCATGGGGTCAGTAATTCCATCAAATGCTTTCCACGGATAATACGCGCCGTAATTACCAGAGGCACTGATTTCCCACTCGTCGGAGCTCTCGCTGGTCATGCCAGTAGGACTGGTCAGCGTTGGCGTGCCCGTATAAAGCAATGACACAATCACCAATGCGTCCGCACTGTAGATTCCGCCGACGACCGGCGTGACGTTGGTGTATGCCAGCCCCGCTGTGACATCGCTTTCGAAGCTCCACGTTCCAGCCGTGGAGTCAAACACCGCCTTGTAGCCGCTCCATGTCTTTGCGGATGTGTCCACGCTGGCGCACTTGTAATACTCCGCCGAGGTGCCGCCGGAGAGACTGCCGACCGCATCGGCGCACTGGTAGAGCGTCGCGTTGTCCGTCAGACTTCCGCCTTTTGCGTTGATCGCCGTCACGAGCGCATCACGTGCGCCGTCCATACTTGTCAAAATATCATTCAAAGCCATAAATAACCTCCTTAAGTTAAGCTGTTGTTACTGTCCAACCACGTGATTGGATAGTTTCTATATCCGTCAGTCCTTGCCCCATTGGTGCACCTCCACTTAACTGATTTTGGAGAAAAACATAGCCATCAGTCACTTCGCTTGCCGCAAGAGCGGATAGTATGGCATTGATTGCCGATGATGTAAGATCATTATTGCTTACATTTAAGTTTGCCAACAATGTGTTGCTACTGATATCCAGCGTTGTAAGGCTGTTTCCGGACAGTCCCAGGTACAGCAATGCCGTATTATTTGTGACATCCAAAGAGGTAAGATTGTTATTATTACACCCTAATTGCTGTAATGCCGTGTTATTTGTGACATCCAAAGTAGTAAGATTATTATCATGACAAAGCAAATGTGTGATTACAGAATTTGAACTGATATCCAAGGCAGTAAGATCAGCTTCGTTTGCTGTTAAAGCTGTAACTGCTCCTTGTATCGTTGTTGTTCCTGCTGACAAGGTAAATTCAGCGGGAAACTCCGTATAGGTCTGTGAGGCGGATCCATTTGTTACAATGACAGAGCCTGTTGCGACAATTGTTACTGTGTTAGTTCCAGATCCGCTTTCTGATACGAGTGTAATTATTTCATCTCCTGATTCTCCGCCGCTGCCGCCCTCTTCTGTCGGCGTCCCTATGATCGCCATTGCGTCGGATTCAAATGCGGATGTGTCGCCGCCGGAACTTCCGGAGCCGATTTCCGAAAAGGTGCCGTCCGGATGTTTTGCAACGAGCGTCTCGCCGTCTTCGCTGAAAAGCAGGACCGCCTCCTCTTTCACAACGCTGTTCGCGAAATTTTCCCGCGGCGCCGTTTTCACGTAACGCGGCAGATCTGTCAATAAATATTCACTCATAACATTGCCTCCTCACAGTTCACCGCTGTTCGCAAGAAACGCTGCGGCTTCTTCGTTCAGTTCGCGAATCGTGTAAGGCGGTTCCCCATACGATTCAGCCGTCAGATCGATTGCCGCCAGCGCGTCCGACGTCTCCGCCGCCGTGATCGCGTCCCTGACCGTGTAATACTGCGCCCAGAGATTCATGACCCAAAGCTGGACCGCCGAGCCTTTCGCACTGCCCTGCGAGGCGCAGAGAGTCGCAAGCGTCAAATCCTCTGCGTCGACATACTTCTGCTGATGCGCTTTGTAGTTCCGCCAGAGCTGATTTACCGCCTGCGCCTTGAGTTCGTCGAGTGTCTTTTCCGGCGGCGCGACAGCGACCGGATAACCGTTCTCATCCGGTTCAATGCGCTTTCCCTGCGCCTGACCGTTGATAAGCCCCTGCCAGTCTTCATCGGAGACTTCCACGGCGTCTGCGATGAACGCCGCCCATGTTTCTTCGAGCTTCGTCTCATCACCGCCGGCGAGCCCCAGCGCGTGAACTTCTTTGTCGTAAAAACCGCCGTTCTTGTAATATTTCATTTTTCAATTCTCCTTTCATCAATAGCCGATGGCGATATATTTAACGTTTATGCTTCCAGACGATATGGTAAATGTTGCAGATGTGGTCGTAGCAGATACTGCTATACCGACTCCATCCGATGGGCTGTGTGGTATGACAATTGGAGCAGCTGTAAATGCGACAGGGAAAGTTGCAGATACACTTGAAGCTGTGGATGACGTACTTCCCCACTGGATAATAATTCCGTTCGGAAGTTTTGTATAGCCGTTAAGACTTTTTTGAGCTTGTCCAAGCAGGCTTACGCCGTCCCACAAGAGTTGTCCGTCAGGTTTGCCAATGAGTGTATGGACATTCGTTCCGTCAGCCGCACCCAGTTTGAATCCCCCCGGATTTTCACTATGTAGAGCACCGTAGAGTTGCAGAAAGCCACAGGTTGTGTAGCCCGTTCCGCTGAACAGTTGAATCGTCCCTGTATTATTAGCTCTGGTAAAATAGTCCCGGAGAACATTATAGTTTCCCCATATCAACGTGCCGTCAGGTTTGCCGTAAAAATTTACAATATTTGTGCCGTCACCGGCTTGTAGGAGAAAGTAACCTTTACGGTCAGGATTATCTTTATCATAAAGAACTAAAGCACCGCCGTTACTAAAACTGGATGTGCCGCCCCGCAGAGAGATATTACCGCCATTGGCGGGATTGCCTGCAAGGATTCCGTTCCTGTTGATAACGCCCGTCATCGTCCCCCCCGCAAGAGGCAGAAATTTATTCTGAATCGCGGTATGTGCTGATGCATCGGAATTGTGCGCATCAATGGCTGCTGTGGCATCCGCATCTTCTCCGTCAGAACCATCCTGACCGTCCGCACCGTTTGCCCCCTGCGGGATGCCGAGGTTGAGCGTGACGAGTCCCTCATCGCTGATTGCAGCCTCAGCGGTCGCCGAAGCGCCCGCAGCAAGGGTTGTGACCGTCCCGATCTGGAACGAGAGCGCATTATCGCCTTTGTCACCTTTGGAACCCGCCGCATAATAAACCGTCCACGGTCCCGTAAACGATGCGGCGTTGTCATACGCGAGATACGGTGTCACGTCAAGCTTGATTTGCCCGTTGGTAATGTCAATCACGACCGACCCTTTTTCGATGGGGTAATATGTGCCGGAGTTTGTTCTCACGCCGACCGGCACATTTGTTCCGGAGAGTGTCGCGATGTTGTCTGTGACTTCCGTAATTTCAGCCGTTCCCTGACCGCTCGCCGCGCCGAACTCCTCATAACTTCCGACCGCCGCATTTTCCACGGGAATTGCCCCGACTGTCTTTGACGCCAGCGCCGTGATCTTGTAATGTCTGCCGGTTTCAACGCAGTAAAAAATTCCGCCGAGCTCCGGGTTCTGCATGTTCGCCACATCCGCGAGCGTCTCAACCCGCGCCCGCGCATCCAGCGGCGTGTTGACGGCGGACGGTATCAGATTGCCAGTTGTTTTTGTAGCCATGACTATTCCTTAGTTAAGAGTTAAGAGTTAAGAGTTAAGAGTTGAAAAGCGGGTCAAAGGGTGCAACCCTTTCCTCCTCTCGCAATCTTGCAATCTCGCAATCTCGCAATCTGTTTTTCATTTCTCATTTCTCATTTTGTTATGTAGATAATTGTTTCTGCGTCCACGAGGCTGAACTCACCGTAAGCCTTGTAGGTTATGCCGTTCAGCGTGAGGTCAATGCCGTTCGCGCCGGTTCCGGTCGCCCCGTTGTCTTCATTGAACGGGACTTTCCCTCCGACGCCGTCATCCTGCATCACGGTCAATCCGGAGTCCGCCGGGACGAGCACGAACAACACCGCCCCCGCCGGAGCCGTGACATTGACCTGCATTGCCTCCGCGTCCGCCTCCGTGACGGTTTGGAGCGTCAGCATGTCGCCGGTGATCTGCGACACCTTGTAAGTCGCCCCGTCATTGACATACCCGTAATATATTTTCCCCGTGACCTCCGGCTCGTCAGGTTTGGTTTCTCCCTCGCCGATGAGCTCAAAAATTTTCGAGCAGAAATCATTGTATGAGTATTTTCCGCCCTGTTCCTGATAAAGCATCCAGAGTGTTTTTTCCGCGACGCCCTGAGCAAAATAAATGCGCCCCGTCTCATATTCCGGCACAAGGTTCCCGAAGTAGACGTAAAATGTTTTTTCTTTCCGCAGGATTTTTGTAATGCCGAGCGCGGAGCCATAAGGTAATGTGAGTTCGCCGTCATCTGTATCAATCACGACCCATGCAATGGTTGCCGCCGGATATTGATCCCGCGAAAAATAAAGGTAATCGGCTTCTTTTTCTGCGGCCTTGAATTCAATCGGCGGAATGAGCTTGACATTTTCGCCGTCCTTGCCGTTTTGCGAGTAATAGGTAATGACAGCCGGATTGCACCAGTCGTTGTATTCTGCCGATTTTTTGACATAGAGATACAGGCGTGTGACTTTTTCCTCTTTCGATGTTTCTGTTCCGGCAAAGGTAAATCCCGCCTCTTTCATTGCGTATGCGTCGCGTTCAGATAGCAATCCCGTTGCATCAATTTTCAAGTCTTTTCCAGCCGGACCGTCCTTGCCGTGAACCACATGAAATTCTGTTGTGGTTTCATCCGTGTAATAAATCGTATGGGTATCAATATTGCCCTCGGTTTTTGTAAGACTGATACGCTCAATCCCGCGCCCGTTGCGGACTTGAAATGTTCCGCCGGAAGTCCCGTCTGTCAACGTGATGGTGTAGGTGTCTACAAGCCCGCTGGAGCCGCTCTTTTCGATTTTTGCAATCTCCGCGCCATTGGTAACAGTGAATGTCGCGGTATTGCCGTCCGTCAGCGTGATGGTGTAGGTATCAACCAGCCCGTCTGTTCCGGTTTTGGTGATATTTGCAATTCCGGTTCCCGGTTTGCCCTGTTCCGGCCGTGTCGCTTCGGCAATGAGTGCCCTGATCTGCGCGGCAGTAAGGTATTCCGGGTCCTCCATGACCTCATCAGGCACCTTATCCCCGAGGTAGACACGGTTTCGGACCACCATAGAAAATGCCCATGCAAAAACAGCCTGTGCCGGACTGTCCCCGTCATATCCCGCGAACTCGGTATTGAGTGTGACCGTCACGCCTTTTCCGACAGCTTCCATAATGCCTGGCGTGGCAGTGTTGGGGATTGGCGCATAAAAAACGGTTCTGCCGTCTTCGGATTGCGTAAGCATGATTCCGTCGAAGCGCAACATTTTCGGGTCGGTTTCCTGATCGTAATCGGAATCCATTGCGAGGTAAAAACCGTCTGCACCGGAAAGTTCCTCAAACGGATAAGGTTTCAGAATACCGGTTTCATCATCAATTTGGTTTGACCGCAGATCAAGCTCCAGCGCTGCGGCGATTCCGACCTTGATTTCAGGAGCGGCAAGTCCTTTGCCGTATTCATCGACGACCGCCGCCGTTCCGCCTGTCAGTTTGAGTATGATTTTAATTGTCTGCATGTTCCTCCGTCTCCAAATATTCCGTGTTGCCTTTCAGACTTCCTTTTATGTCGTTTACGTAAACCGTAAAATCTGTTCTGATCTCGATTGTTGCAACGCTGATCCATTGAGTGAGCGGCAGTGTGAGCCAGCCGAGATCGACCCCGAAAATCACAAATCGCATCTGACTGATTTCCGCATGGTCGTAATGTCCCGCCTGCCATTTAGCGAGAAGTTCAAACGTTCCGGAATGCGCCCATGAAAATGTTCCGCTGACAAGCATTTTTCCGCTGTCTCTTTTCAGGCTGAACGGCCGTTCCGGATCGGAGAGTTTGCAGAGGGCGCAGTCGATATGCTTCTTGTCCACGCCGGAGCCGAGAAAAATCAGGACGGGCGGCGGAAGATAACATTGCAGTGACCCGGTCAACATACGCTTGTCCGCATCTGCCAGCAGAAAGCCGCTTGCCGAGATTTTGAGATAGGGCAGGGATATTTTATGATCGGGGTCAACGCCCCAGTCCGTTTCATCATCATCGCTTCCTCCGCCCTCGCCATATTCCCAGTCTGCATTGCCGCCTCCGCCCTGACCGCCTCCGCCCTGACCGCCTCCGCCGTCATCGCCTCCGTCGTCTCCGCCGTCATCGTCAACATCCCAGTTGATTTCGGGCGGATCTTCCGGTTTTTCTTCGGGATTTTCTTCCCTGAAATATTCGTCGTCGCTCATTTTTTTAGTTAAGAGTTAAGAGTTAAGAGTTTTTATCTCGCAACTTCGCAATCTCGCAATCTTGCTATCTTTCAGAGTTCCGCCAATGGGCAGCGTTTTACGAGGTTGAAGATTGCAACCGTGACATAGCACTGCCGGATTCTGATTGTTTCTCCTTTGACCTCGATTTTTGCAATCGGATAAGCTTTTTCAGAGGGTTCACAGATTTCGTATTGTGCCTCTTTCCATGTCTTTGTTGCCGTGTCAATATCGGTGCAGAGACAGAGCCATCCGTCTTTTGGCGCAATGCCTCTTGTGACCGGCATTTTACCCCATACGCCATTGCGGAGCATGAACCCCTCCGCAACCTCAAGCTTTTTATTGACTTCCGATACGGCGAACGGTCCGTCATACTCTTTCCCGTTTGGTGATTGGAGCATGATTACCGCGCACATTTCGCCCTCTTTCTTTCCATCGGCTTTCCAGATGACCGGATAACCTCTGTCGGCGGAAGTCATAAAACATCCTGAATGCTCCGGATCGATCTCTGCATAAATGTGCGCCTTGTCCTCGACATTGAGACGGCAGAAAACCGGACCATTGATATAAGCCTCGCCGACTTCACCTTCGTTGAGAGTGTCTTTTACAACGCAGACCGGCGCGTCTTTCATTGTTTGAGGAGAGATTTTACCCACATAGACAATCGGCGTCCGGTAATATGCTTCTTCGGTTTCATCTTCTCCGCGCGGGTTGTCCCATATTCCTGTGATTTCCGCCGCATCGCCGGCCTTGAGAGTTCCGGCGTGCAGATACACAAGAATCGGTTCCCGCTGATACGGCACCGGCTCATTGTGGTGTGGAACCAATTTTTCCGCATTGTCGAGCAGACGATTTACCGCGTTATACCGGTCGGCGGAAAATGTCAGCGTGTCATTCTCTTTTACATCAGGATATTTGCTCATCGTCCCAGCCTCAGCAGTCCGAAATCGGATTCACGGTAAACTTGATCCAGATAGGCATGCAGCATTTTCGGGACAAGTTTTCCTGTGGTTGCATCTGGTCTTTTATCATAGATATACCAGACATACAGCCAGCCTTTTTTCGTAACCGTTAACTTGTCTGTCAACTTGAAATCTTTCAGATTCGGCGAAATCATGAAATTGAACGTAACGGGCAGTTCCTTTGAACCTTTGCCGGTGATCTGCCCCGACAGGCTTACCCCTGTAAAGAGCACTTCTCCCGGTTCCCATCCTTTGAACGCTTTATTGTTGACTGTTCCGGTCATATTGTTGATGAGCCGTTTATACGTTGGCGTGATATCATCTGTGTCGATCAGCTTTGTATAGCTTTCCGACATAATGCCGACTGTGACATCATAACCTGCGTTGCTGTTTGTCGCCGGGTTCCAACCGATCCCCGCATCTTTCAACAGGGGTTCTGTTTCATGCAGTTTCCGGTAGTCGATGCGCTTGATCGGTTTTTCGATTTTTGCCGAGCCTCCGGTTGTCTGAAACGAATAAGTGACTCCGTCGCTTTCGCCAGTTTCGCCGAGAAATTCATCATTCTCATAGGTTACAGTGTAATAGATTGCATACAGACTTTCATGCTTGTCAACGGATATTTCTTTGAGCCTGCACCCCTCATAGATTCGGGGCGCGACATTTTCAACCGCTTTTTTCCCTGATGCGATATCATCTGTGCCAAGCACAAGATATTGAAATTCTGCGGAATTGATCTGTCCGTATTCGCCGGATATGATATTGTTTTTTGCCAACTGCTCGCAAATAATTTCCATAATTTTTTCTCCTTCTTTGAATCGTTGGACCGTCAACTCTGAAAAAATAAATAATAAGGTTATTTATAAAATATATGATTATTTGTTTGAAAATCTTATAATTGGATTTATATTATGCTTAAACAATGGAGAATCGTTTATGAAGTATGAAATCAAGTGGCAGAAAAAAGCTACAAAGCAGCTGTTGAAATTGGAACGGAGCACTCAATCCCGTATCATGGAGGCGGTGAAAAAACTTCGGGATTCTGCGACATGGACAAACGTTAAGGCGATGACGAATTACCAGTATTCTCATCGCCTGAGGGTCGGAGACTTCCGGGTGCTGTTTGATGCGGACACAACGCCGGGCGGTCAGGATGAAGTCCGGATTCTTGATGTTCAGGAAGTCCGGAAGAGAGATTCACAAACTTATTGAAAATCAGGGGAGTGAAAAACTCCCCATAATCAAAATCGGAGTAAAAAATGGGAATTGAAAATGTTCAGATTGTAAGGGCAAACGGGGTGCCGGTTGCCGCCGTCCTGCCGTGGGATGAATATAAACGTCTGCTTGCATTGGATGCGCCGGAGACAATGACCGCCGGGATTCCGCATGATGTTGTGGAAATGGTGGTTGCTGGAGATACCCCTGTGAAAGCGTGGCGGCGTTACCTCGGCATGACGCAGGTCGAGGCGGCAAGGAAATTGGGAATTTCCCAGGGTGCATATGCACAGATTGAGAAAGCCCGTAAGAATCAGGAGGCGACCCTCCATCGGATTGCCGCAGGTTGGGGAATTGACTTTGACCAGATCGATATGATTTGAATGAAGCGCCGGAGTTTTTTTCTCCGGCGCGTATGCTTTCATTTGCCGAACGTCAACTTCGCGCCTTTCTGTAATATCTTCCGGTTTGAATCTTCGATTTTTTCAAGGAGCCCGACTTTTTTTTCTTCAAGCGGGTTCCCTGTAATGGCGGAGAGCACCGAGCCGTAAACACTCCCTGCGGTTCCTTTTCCTGCGCCCTCCTGCCGTTTCTGTTCAACAAGCAGATTGCCAAGCGACAGGTTGGCATCGGCAAGTCTGTTTCTCAAATTTTCTTTCAGTTCATCGCCGACCGCATTGGACAGTTCCCGTGCCAGATCGGCAATTTCCGCACGCTGGTTCCCGATTCTGGTTTCACGTTCAGTATTCTCCTCTTCCCGTGACAGTTCGCCGTCCGCTCTATGGCGCGCTTGCATTTCCGTATAAGTGAGATCCCGCCCGTCTTTTGCCTTCTTGAGGCGTTCCTCCGCTTTCTTGCGTTCCTCGTTTTTTTTCTCCTCCGCGCTTTGAGCCTCGGCAATTCCGATTTCATTTTCAAGCTCTCTCTGCCGGTTCCTTGATTTTACCAGTTCAAGACCGAGTTCCTGAACACGCTTTTTGTCATATTTTTCATTCATTGCGTTGTTAATTTCTGTTCCCCGTTCCCGTTCCTGTTTCAAGTCAAATTCGGACATGGCTTTTTTATCCGGAGCTTTCCCTGTCTGCTTATATTGATTTTCGATGAAAAGCTCCCGTTCCAGTGCCCGCCTCGCGTCACCGCGTTTCAGGATATCCTGTTCTTCTTCGGCTTGCTGATTTGCTTCCTGCCGTTCCTGCCGCGCTTTTTCTGCAATATGCTCATCCCGTTTGCCGTCCGTGTCTCCGCCTTTGGCTGCCTGATAGACTCTTGCGGCATTGTCCCGGTCTTTGTATGCCTTGAGAATCTCGTTGATTAACCCGGAGGTTTCCGCGCTGACGCCGGAGCTTTTCGCCAGTTGTTCCAGCAGCTTCGGATTGTGAAGAAACTGATCGGCTCTTGCCTTGTAATCAATCTTGAAGTTCTTCAAGCCTCCGATTCCATCTGTCAGGACATGATAAGCGGGACCGAATTTCTTCATCGTCTTATCGGTTTTCATAACCTCATGGAATCTCTTTTTCAGGGTGTCGAGATTTCTGTCTGCCGCTTTGTATTCTTCTTTTGCCTCAAGCATACGCTGTTCTTTCATTTTCTCAATGACTCCGGCAAATGCGTCCCGCTGAGCAATCAGCTTTCCGGTCACCTGATCAATATAAATTCCGAGATTTCCGTATTTTCCCGCCAGTGAGTCGATGATCCCCTGTGCTTCACGCTGTTCATTCGCGGTCAGGGATGTATATTTTTGAAGTTCTTTCAGGCGTTCCAGCCGTCCCATGTCCTTTTCCCGTTCCATGTCCCCGGACTGCCGTGTTTCGGAAGCTTTGTCATATGCCTGTTTCATTCTTTCCCGCAATGCTTCAGCTTTTGCGGCGGCGCGGTTAAGTAGATACATGATTCCGGTAATCGCGATTGTCGCGGCGGTTAGAACAAAGCCCAGCGGGTTTGCCGCAACTGCCGCGGTAAAACTGTTCCATGCGCCGCGCAGAAGCCCGACATTCGCCGCTCCCGCCGCGACGGAAGCGTTATGAGCTTGGACTGCGGCCGTTGCCAGGGCGGCTGATTTTCTTGCTTCATTGTATGACTTTGCCGCGTCCTTGACATTCTTCTGTGCTGTTGCGGCGGCTGTTGCGGCTTTCTGCGCTGATTTTTCCGTTTCTGAAAATGTTTTTTGCGCTGCGCCAAGTTGCGGATCGGGACTGAAAGTTCCTGTTCCTGTGTTTAGCCAGTTCTGATAGCGGATTGCTTCGTTTGCTTCTGCTATTTGCAAACTTCTTTTTTCCGCCGCCATTTTCGCTTTTTCCGCCGCCAGTGTTGCACCGGTACTTTTGGCAATGTTCTGCATTTCCAGATAATGCCGCCGTTGTTCGCTCACAATGCGGTCAGCGTCGCTTTTCTTTTTGGCGAGCGCCTTGAGCCGTTCCGCATTGTTTACAGCTTCTGCCTCGAGCATATCACCGGTTTTATAGCCTCCCTTGACAGCGAGCGCTTCAAAAGTCTTGCCGAGGCTCCGGATTCCGTCGATTGCTTTTTTCAGCCCGATCATGCCGACCGTGAGCGCCGCGACAGTCGCCAGCGTCTTGATTGTCCCGCTGCTGAGGCTGTGTAGTTTTTGGTAGACAGGGTCCAGCGCCCCGCCGAGCGTCAACACCTGGAATGTCATATCGCCAAGAACGGTTCCGACTTTTTTCAGGATGACAAGCATTGCTTCCCATTTTTTATTGTCGGAACGGGCAATCGCGGAGAATCCTTTTTCCGCCGCTCCCGCATTGTTGCCGAAGTCTTTCAGAACTTGATTGAAAAATTCAAATTGTGTCCCGCCGAGAGCCAGCGCCGCTTTGAGAGCCTCGACGCTGGTAAAGAGTTTTGCCATGACTGCGACATTTCCGCCGGTCTTCTGCCGGATCTCCTCCAGCATGCCGATGAAACCTTTCTGCTCCAATGCCGCGGCGGACATTTCAAACCCGTATTGCGCTGCGACTTCCGCCGCTTCCTGCGTCGGCTTGATGAATGCCATGATTGCCTGATTGAATGAAGTGATTGCCTGACTGGTCGGCATGGTGGTTGTGAGTGTCGCAATGCCCGCGCCGAGCTGATCAATCGGCACCTTTGCGCTTGCGGCGGTGGATGCGATCATGCCGAGGGATTGCGCCAGTGCGGGGCCCGTTGTCTTGCCCGACTTGACAATCTGATAAAACCAGTCCATGAGTCGCCCCGTGTCCTGCACCTTGAGCCCGTAGGCGTTCATCATTGTCGTTACAGCGTCCATGACGGGTGTGACGTCCGAGCCGACTGTCTGCGCGAGTTTCGCGACCTGTCCGGTAAATGCCACGAGTTCTTTTTCCGTTCCGCGCACACCGGCGGAATATGCGAAATACAGCGCATTGGTGAGTGCCGGAGTCTCTCCGAGCGTTGCATTGAGATTCAGTATCTCCTCGCGGACTTTGCTCATATCGAGATCATCGGCAATGCTCTGCACATTTGCCAGCTCGCGGGAAAACGCCCGCGCGTTTCCCATTGCCTTGACAAACATTGCCCCTGCGCCGATTGCCGCCGCCATTTTCGTAAACTTCCCGGCAATGTTCCCCGTGACTCTGTCCGCATCCTGTTCCATGCGTTTCAGAGCCCGCGCATATTCCCTGTCCTTGATTCCGATATCGTAATAGATTTCACCGGCGTTGAAGCTCATTCTATGATTCCTCCGCGTTTTGCTGTTCTGATGATGTTCTGTGCCGCGTCCATGCGTGATAGCGCCGCCTGCAGTGCATCCTGCGAGTAATTGATTTTTTCCGGTGCCTGACCGTTAACCGTGAGTGTGCCGCGCTGTTTGCGGAGATCCTTTGCCGCGTCTTTGTCTCCAAGCCCTGCCGCAATGGCTGCGACCATGGAAAGCGCATTGTCCGCCTGTATGCGGCTTGCCAGCAGAGACAGCCGGAAGAACACCGGAACCGGCTCATCCATGAGGCTTTCAAAAGTGTATGACGGGAATGCGTTGATGACCCGCGCCGCGATGAATTCCATATCCGCCGATTCTGCAATGTTTCCGGCCTTTGTGTCCTTCCCGTCTTTTGTATCTTTCCCGTCCTCATCCCCGAAGAACAGATATTGACACAGCCGGGTTGTGCCGATGTAATCGAAGTGATACAGAGCCTCCGCCTGATCCTGCGGCCAGACATGCAGAATGAGTTCACGCAAATGCTTCCGTCCTTCCGCCTGTTTTTGCGGATTGTCGGCGACCTCATGCAATACGGAAAGATACACATCAAGAAAGCGGACGGGCAGGAGCCTCATTTTCAGCGCCCGACCGTCCGGCAGTTCGACTGTTCCCTCCCGTTGCGACAGCTTCGGGAAGTAGTTCATTGTTTAAGCTCCCGGCGCCGCATTGGAGAAAGTGTAAATCTTGCCGTCTTCGTCGCCGCATTCGGTCGTCTCGAACTCGATTTCGACACCGTGCCAGTTTTCGCCGTCGATGTCGTATTTTGTAACGCGCCCGATGACAGCATGAAATGTCAGCACCATGTTTGCCCCGATTGCCGAGAGCACCAGCGGCTTTGCATCCTCATAGAGATTTTTCCCGACGATGTCTTTTGTGATGTTTGCACCGAGTCCGAGAACCTCCGTCAATACGGTATCAGGCTGCATGAATGTGGCGGAAATCCGGAATTTGAATTTCTTGATCCACTTTGCAATCGCTTTTCCTTTCGTCTGATTGCACGTGACTTCCTCATCTTCGATTTCCGGCGTAATGGATACCGGGCCGTTCGTGCCGCCGAGAATTTTTTCTCCGAGTTTGACCGCACACGGGAAATGTGCGAACGCCTCGAAAGAATAACTTTCCGCTTCTGTGGGATTTGCCATAAAGACCTCCTGTTGTTAAGGGTTTGTCATATGGCAAGCGTCAACTTTCAGGAGAAATGATATTTATTTGAGCTCGAAACAAGAAAAAATGAATAATTTTATGTATTTTTTATTGTTTTAGTCTTGACAAATGTGCAAAATCATATATAATATATAACATGACAGGGCGATAACGACAATAGCCCCAGAAACAAAAAAAACAGAAATACCTGAGGAGGTAAAAAATGGAAAAGACAATCGAGTTCAAAAGCCGCGACGGGAAGAAAAATCTTGCTCTCAAACTGTTTTATGCAGAAGAAGAATACAGCGATGAACTGGACCTCGCTTGGCCGAGAATGAGAAAGACGGATGTCAAGCATACCGCAAGGACAACGCTTTATATTGATGGCCGTGAGGTCATCACCGAAGATGCAGCATGTTTTTCTCGTGTGTTCGGGCTCGAATCCCCCGGAATACTCCGTGAGATGTGCGAAAAGATCGGCGCTCAGCACGCTATCCTGATTGGTGATGCATTGCACAAAAAATGCATTGTAGGGCTCACGGACGAGGCTGTTGAACTCTATAACAGGACAACCGATGAACTTGTCAAAGCGGGAGCATGCGAGCTCACAAAAGAGAAGTGGGCAAAGTTTAAGGCTGAGCAGATTGCCGATGCAAAAGCGGTGGTCAAACGTGCAGAGACAACCGTAAAAAATCCGGACGGAACCTTGATGACTATTGCACAGGCTGCGCAATGGAAAAAGAATTGTAACCGTCTCCATAATGAGGGCGGCTCCGGTTTTGTGGCGGGCGTAATAACGCAGGAGCTCTACGACAACGCGGTCCGTATTCTCAAAGATAACGGTGCGGAATAAAAAAATCCCCGTGCCGGTAACGACTCCGGCACGAGGAACAGAAATACCTCGTAAGAGGTATAGAAATATAATAGACAATCCTAAAAAAATCAAGGAGAGATAAAAATGGAATTAAAAGTTTGCAAGGGGTCGAGGCTGAAAATGTGGCATCTGATGAACAAAGGGACTGATCAAATTGCTCCGAGCGCCGAATTCCTTTGTCCGGTAGTTGGTGTGATTCAAAATAGTGTTGAGTCTACATACAGCCTCGTCCGTTATGATGGGATACGCTATGCTGTCATAAGCGGGGCGGTGATCAAGCCAGTAGAGCGATGCGAAGCTGAACGGGTATATCAGGAAACGCAGAACGATAAGGAGCTGAAAAATGCCTATTGACGTGACAAAAGACGAATATATCGCAATCGCGGCCAAGCTGACGATTGAGGGTAAAGAAAATGTCCTCAAGACGATCCCGAAGCCGGAAATTGAGATCAAAGATTATTTCCTTGCGTCCGGGCTGAAAAAAGATGCTTGGTGCAAAGCGCTTGATATCAGCATCAGCACCTGGGATAAATATGCTTGCGGAGACCTCCCGGTCAAACCCGCGCGATTGGCGGAGGCGCGCCGGATTGCGCTCGGAGTCCGCGCGATTACCGAGGGCTGGATGCAGATTGAGCACGAGGCCGATTACCGGCGCATCTACCGCATATTTCACCCGCATCCGGAGCAGGAGTTGAAAGAGCTGGTCGATTTTCTGAAACAGGAAAAAGAAAATAACTGACATATAAAAATTGTCGCGGTTACTGCCGCGAGGATTGAAACAATCGCCCCGATATGAACGTGGAAAGAAAGTAAAAACTTTACCAGAGCTCCCCATCGAGGGAGCTTTTTTTTATTTTATATAAATTCTGATGTTCATCGACACGCCCCATGCGTCCTTGCCGTTCCAGCTTGTGGAATAAACCCCTGCGGATCCCTCCTTAACGATAAAACATTCCGGGGAGTATAACGGGAGCACCCCGTCCATCTTTTGACAGAGAGAGAGGGCATCCGCGCGTTGCTGATAGCGTCCGAGGATTTGCGCTGTGTAGATTTCCCCCGCCGGATAATTACCCTGATTGGAGCCGTTGAAAATCAGTGCTGCCGCATTGATCTTGTCGGCGGGGATCTGCGTTGAGAAAAAGTTTTCTGCGATTGTCAACCCGAACGCTTCTGCGAACAGGCGCCCGATTTTCTTTTCTTCCTGTATGATGTCGCCCATGTTTTACACCTTGAGATTGTCTTTTATGATTTCTTCAAATATCGGTTTCCCCGCTTCGACTCCGCGTGTGAGATATTTTCTGCCGACCTCCACGCCTGCGCTTGCCTGTTTTGTCTGGGATTTTTCGCCGAGCTGATATTGATCTTCGTGCATAGCGATTGCATAGGCGGCGCCGGGCGCATTGACGGGCACCATAACCCGCGCAACCTGTCCCTCTGCGGTGACTCCAAGCTCTTTTGCAATGGATTCTTCCAACATGCCTTCATCTTTCGGAGCCCGCCGCACAGCTTCCAACACGCCTACGTCTCCGCATTCCGAGACAGCTTTCCGCACCTTTGACTGATGCACGATGATGCCCCGTTCAAGATTGTTCTTGAGGATGTTCAACCCTATGACTTTTACTTTGACCGCCATGACCGCACCGTTAATTTGTTGAATTCAAATATCCGATCGAAGTGATTGTAAATGAATTTACTTGCCTCGATGTTATATTCCGCGCCGTCCTCCGCGACAAACTTTGAATGCGCCGGCACTTCCTTTTCATAGCCTTTGCAGTAAAAGACCGTAGACGATTGCAATACTCCCTCTTGATCGCGGTAATTTTCCTGCATGGCGAAATACGACACCGGATGATCTGCACTCTTGCTTTCCCCCGATTCGTCATATTCCCCCGTTGTTATTCTGATGATGCCGTTTTTCAGGCAGATTTCTTCAAACATAAAAAAGCCTCCTTTTTACGGGAGGCAAAGCGTCAATCATGATTCAGTTTTTTTTTACTCATCATAGATAATTATTCCATATTGCCGAGGCATTGTGAAAGCTCGGTTTGTGAATTCCTTTTCAGGTAGATTCTGTGCGACCAGCGCTTTCAAGGCATCGCAATATTGATTCCAGTCACCCGCATTTGAAAAACAATCAGACATACCATTTTCTACAAGAAAATCTACGGTGTTCTCGGAATATTTCTCCGAAAGAATTTTTTTCAATTCCTGTTCAGTCATTTTTTCCCTTCATTCTGCTTTCAATATATTTCCAGATTTCGGGAAAGTCAACCTTTAGTACAGAATCTTTTCTTTTCCATGCGGCAACTGCATTTGCATATGCTTCACCATTGCCCCATGAGTTGTGATATTCTCTTTTTGTATGACCCCCGCCATATCTTGTGTTAGTGATGGAGCCGATGATGTCCTTATATTGGAGGATGATATAGTGTTCTCGCATATCTAAATCCCGGTATGTTTTATCAAACAACCGCGATGAAATTTCATTAAAATAATCTCCTGTATTCCATTGAGGATTTTCTCTGTTGAATGAGATGTATTGATCAAATGATTGCAGACCGCTGGCGAATTGTTTTGATTTTTGTGCTTTCAGCCGTTTCCAGTCTGCTTCACATGCCTCGTTAAATTCAGCACTGATCTGATTGATTTCATCCCATGTTTTTATCTTCCTGTAGTTTCTGAATCGAGTATGGTAATCATGCCAGTGCCCGAATTCATGACGGACAGTTTCAAGGGCATATTCCTTGTTCGGGTCATAGCAGATGCGATTATTCAGTTCATAATAACCTCGTCCTTGTGTGCATACTATTTTCGGTGGCTTTCCGAGTTTTGCCATTTTTGGCGTGTAGAGATCGGCGAGCTCATCGGCAATTTCTTTGCTTCCCCCTGCGTCCAGAATGGATTGATGCCATTTGTCGCGCCGGTTGTCGTAAGCATCTTCCCATTGCTTCTGCCGTCGCGCCACATGCTCTTGATGTGTTTCTGTCTTCTCCGTCCGACCTGTCCGATTTGTCTTTTCCGTTTTCTCTGTCTTCTCTTCCTCCGCCGGCTTGCCCTGAGCATCGTAATACCTCTTTGCCACGCTTTCCGGAACGGCTACGATCCGGTGCGTGCAGTTCGGATGAAACAATCCGGAACTCATTGCGCTTTGCAGAGTCGGAAGCCCCGGAGTCTTGCCGCTGATCGAAAGCAGATGGTTTTCCCATTGTCGGCAGTGATCGCAGGAGTTGCCGGACACGCTGACCGTCACAATATCATTTCCCTCTTTGGCACATGCGGCAATGTAAGTTTCGCGGGAATTGTTGTGCAGCAGCGTCCGCCCGAGCATCTTGAAATAGGCGTCGGTCTTCCATTCCCGATTTGCGGCGTCGCGGAAAACAAAGGTTGCCTTGTTGCCCGGTCTTTGAAAGATGGAGCCGCTGCCGTATTGATTTGCGAATGCCAGGCGCCGCGATACCGCCGCCCGTGTTTCGCCGGTGAGCGCCGCTTCGCGCATGACCTGTGCGGACATCTTCCGCAGGTTTGAGACAATCTCTTTTTCCATGTTGCGCGTTGCTCCGGCAATGTGGGTGAAAGCATCGTCGCGCATGTTTTCGTAGAGGCTCTTGTCAAGTTTGCCGTAGACAGGTTCATCCAGCCCCATGTCATAAAGCACCTGCTGATAATTTTTCTTTGCCATATAGGAAAGTGCGTGCTCGTAGGTCTCCCGATACTGTTCTTCAAATTCGGGGAAAACCTCCTGAATCTCCTCCATGAGTTTGACAAGGCGCGGACCCGTGAATGAACTCCGCCTGTCCGCCATGAAGCGTTCAAGCTGTGTTTCAATCCTCATTCGAGCGTGAATGTAAATCTGATACAGGTGGGCTTCATACTTTTCGATCTGCCCGTATCCGCCCGCCCCGTGTTGTTTCAGCCTTGCCCGTATCGGATTCATCTTATCCCCTGCAAACTTTTATCGTTCTCGGCATTGCCCGCCGCGCCATGTCGATAAAAAGCTGAGCATTGGGCGCAATGTTTGCCCTGCCGTTGGAGTTGATGAGCGTGAAACTCTGTGAGAGCTCCCCGATTGTCTGCGAGGAGACCACCTTGCCGGTAGTCTGTGCCGAGTGGTTGCGGAGCAGGAAGACCGCCTGTTCATAGATGGCGCGGCATACGGTGTCGTTTTTTGTGATGCACGCCGGAAGCTGGCTCATGACAATTTGTTCCGCCATAGCGAGCGCCGCTTTACGTTTCGCCTCATCCTGTTTGTTCCAGTAATCGGCGTCCAGATGCACCGCAAAATATTCATCAGGTGTGATCGCCATTGACTTTCTCCTCGATTTCTTTCACGAGATTTTCCGGTTTTTTCGTGTGCCAGTTCCGGATTCCGGCTTCTCGTGCCTGTTCGCGCAGAGCCGCAATATCTTCCGCGGTGAAACTCTCTTTCCCGCCTGTCCCGTCCTCTTGCGATCTCGCACTCTCGCATTCTCGCACTCTGAAAATATGCCGAATCAACGCATCGGAAACCGTGGCGTTGATGAGAAAGATTTCAGTTCCGCGCCCCCGTTCGACCGTTACGGTTTTCTTTCCGTTCTTTTCTTCGATCTGAATCATGATTGTCTCCTGTAAAAAAGGCGGCATTGATGTAATCGCCGCCGCCTCGATGTTCCAGTTTTTCTGCCGTCAGCTGAGCTTGACCCATGCCGTGCCGTTGGACATGTAAACCTCGCCCGCCGTCGCGGTTGCGATGTTGGTTCCATTGCTCCATCCGGTTTCAACAATGATTACCTGTCCGATATTGTCCGCGCTTGCGGCTTCGGGATCTGCGGAAACTTTTTTCGCCTCTTTTCCGGAGCCCGTGGACTGTGCCGCAGGATTCGTTTCATAAGTCTTGTAGACCCGTTCCGTCTTTCCGCCTCCGACGTTGGTTACGATGATGTGTTCATAACCGACATCCTCGATGATGAACCCGATACTGCCCTGAATGGATTTGCGGAACTCTCTGGAGGAAAGCGCCGGTTCATCCTTTGTGATAAGCGTATCGTTCTCAAGCCATCCCTTACGGCATTTCGACATATTCACGATTGCGAATTTATCGTCCGGGAAATCGGCGTCAACCCGGATGTGCAGACGCGCCCCGTTGTATTCGTAGTAGTCAATTCCGGTTCCGGCTGTGCGTTCGCCGCGCTCCACGGTGATGATGTGGGAAGTATCGGACTTGATGAAAGCATCGAACACTTTTTTCAGCTTCCCGCTGCACCAGATAGTATCCGGATTGCCGGTTGGCATGACCTCATCGAGAATCGCCTTGAGCTTGTCTTCCGTGAGGTCGCCGCCCTCAAGATCATACGTGAGAATCGGGCGGCTGCCGTTCACGTTGTCGAGGAGCTGGCTGAACAGCCCCGCCGAGCCGAACGGATCGTTGTAGTTCGCCGGGATGTGCTTCACACCGTAAAGCGCCATTCTTGCGAGGTCTTCCGCGACCTTATACATCTCCTCCTGATAGATGATGAGCTGCGCCTGCGCCGGGGTAATGCCCTTGCGGGTGAGCGTTCCGTGTTTCGTCCAGTCGATGGCGTGAAAGATGGTCTGCACACCGTTCTTGTAAATGATCGTCTGCTCGTGCTGGCTGTCCACCTTTTTCAGATCGACGTCACGCCCGGCGTAACCAATGACGAGAAATGCGCTTCCCGCGTCATGAGCCGCCGCGGTGGTTCCGCCGAAGCCGCGCCCGAATACGTCGATGGTTCCCGCCGCGCGGCTGACCGCGCTTACGATTACCACCTCGTTTCCGATTTTGAGCTGAGAGCCTACCGTAATACCCTTGACGGATTCCGCATCCACGGAGAGCCCCGCCGTATCGTCCGCATCCCACGGCGTGGTTCCGATCTTGCCGTCACGGATCGTTTTCGAGCGCGAACGGACTTCAAACTCTTTCTGCGTGATCGACATCTGCGGGGCGCTCATCGCCTGATAAAACGCGCCTTTGTTGCGCGGCAGATTGATTGCCTTTGCCGCCACGAGAATCACCGGGTCCGCCTTGGAGTTCGGGTCATAAAATTCGTTTACCTGTCCCACGTCGAATGCCATAAAACACCTCTTTTCTGTTAATTGTTATTATCCTGCTGACCGTCAACGGATTCAGCTTTGATTTCATCGGAAAGCTTCATTGCCTCTGCGAGTTCCAGAGCGCTGGGATTTTCTTTCTTCATGATTTCCGCAAGCCGCGCCTTCTTATCGGTTCCGCCGCCGTCGCCGCCCTCCGGATTGGGAGGAGTCCCCCCGCCGCCGTGATTGACCTCTGCCTCGAAAAACTTCGGACTGTCCTTTTTCAGGTTTCCCATGAATTCCGCGACCTTGTCGGCTTTGGTGATGTCAAGTTTCGCCCCCTGAATTTTGAACTTGAGAAAATCCACATCTGTAAATTTGTGTTCCCGCGCCAGTTTTTCCACGCCATGGTCAAATGCCATGCCCGCATTGGCTGTTTTGAGTTCATCGCGCTCTTTGGTCAGATTTGCAATCTGCGTATTGAGCGCATTCACCTGCTTCGTGAGTTTTTCGACGTCGGAGAGTTTTGCATTTTCCGCCTCATCAATTTTTTTCTGCAAATCGGCTTTTTCTGTTTTAAGCTGTTCCAGCTCCTGTTGCAGTTGTGCCGCCTTGCCGTCATCGCCTTTCGGCTCGACATAGCTTTTCGCAAACTCTTTTTCCGCGTCGGTGAGTTCTTTTCCCTCACTGATCTTTTTCAGGATTTCCGAAATTTTCATTCTTTCCCTTTCCCTTTATGGTTGATTTGCCTTTGAGCAGATCGTCAACCGACATCATTTCAGGCAGTTGCGGTTTTTCAATTTTCATCTGTTCGATTTCATTTTTAATCTTCTCGTATTGCGACTGCGGCAGACGGTCGATACGGTCAAGCAGGACAAGCGCCTTGTCATACACCGCCCGGGTGAACTCCTCGCCAGCATCGAAACTGGAAATGTCCATGAGACATTCCGTTGCGGTCTTGATGTCATTGATGGAGAAATCGCGCCCGTAGGAGACTTTCGGAACCTTGATTTCCTGATCCCACTTGTTCATGATTTCCCAGACCTGTGTTTCGATTTCCTCCAATGCGAGCGCGCGGGCGGACAGGAACTTGACGGCGTTGTTGGAGTCCCACTCCTTACTTTCGGCGGTCTGCGCGGCTTTGCTGCTGGATTGCAGGGCGAGTCGCAGAATGTCCGTCATGGATTCACGCAGAAATTTTATCCAGTTCAGAATCGCTTCCGTTTCGGCGCCGGAAGGCGAGATATACCGTGTGAGCCCTGATTCCTGGAGCACTGCATCTTCCCATAGCGCCGAGGTGCGGGAGAGTTCCTGACGGTAACTTTCTTTTTCCTGTTGACATCGCGCCTTTGCCTGCGCTTCGCTTTCTCCCTCTTTGGGTTCGGGATTGACTTCTCCATTGCATTCAGCAAAGGAACGTGACACAACCAGCATTCCGAACATCTGTTTGATGATATTCATTTCCGATTCGGAAAGCGCGTTCAGAACCGCATCGGAAATCCCGATAATATCCTCGAACCAGTGAGCGTGAGACAAGCCGTATCCGGTAGCCTCCTGCCACTTGACCAGCGGCACGCATCCGAGATTGTGCGGCGCATTGGCAACCATTGTAATATCCCTGTCGCTTTTTTCATAGAGCTCCCAACGGTCGCGATACCAGACGCGCCGCTGAACCACATCGACAGGTTCTTTCAGTGGTGTATCTTTGCGTTCAAACCTTTCCTCCACGACAGCCCATAAGAGTTTCCCGTCTGCGCCATACGCCCAGTCCGGAACCTGCATTGGCATCAGCGCCCGTGCAAACGGATAAATCCGCTGCGTCTGTTTGGTTTCCATGTCGATCTTTCCAGAGACGCTCGGCATATCCACCAGCACCCATGACAGCCCGAACAGCAGATTGATGACCTCTGCCTGCATCATGACATAATTAGCATTCATTCCCGTCATGGAAAAATCTTCAAGAACGGGCTCGAATGCCCCGTCTCTGTCCGGTTCGGAGGCAAATAGGAATTCTGTAATCATGCTTGCGATTTTGCGCGGGAAATTGAGGTAAATCCCGCGTCTGATCCGTTCCGCGGATTCAAGTTTGTTTTCCGCCGCATGTGGGATGAGTGCCATCCTGATGTATTTCCTGCCGCCGGAATATGCGGCAAGAGTCCGCTTCCACGTTGCAATATTTGCCGAGTAGAATTTTGATCGCCTCGAAAAGATAAGATTTGCGTTTTCCATGTGAGATTCTCCGTTTTTGGAGAGAAAAGAACGTCAACTTCTTGAAAATTAGAATTTGATGTATAATTTATTTTAGACAAAGAGGAGTTGGATTATGGAATTGGGAGATTGTGCTTCATGGACTGGTGCTATTGCTTCTGTAATTGCTTGTATCGTTTCAATCCAGGCTGCAACTAAAGCCAGAAGAGATTTGAAAGACAGCAGTAAAATACAGATTATTCAAAAACGTTTGGATGAGGTGAAAAAAATCTATTTAGAAATAACAGAAATATTGGAAGATTTAAGGTCAAAAGAGTTTTCACCCAAATATGTTATAACTTCGGCTTATAACAAATATCAAATTATATTTGATAAATTTAAAACTATTCAGCATTATTTTCCTGATAATGTTGTAGAAAATGCAAGGGGAATGCGAGAATCTTTACATCATATTAAGTCTAGGGCTCAAGACAATCTTATGAAAAAGAAGGTATCTTTGTCACCTACATCACTTGGTCAAGAAGCCGTTAATATATTGCCTTTAAAAATAGTCCATGAGCATACTGAACAATTAGAAAGAGATTTGAAGAATTATATTATTGAATCAGAAAAAAAATTAAATTCATTGGTAAATTAAAAATTTTATTCCATTACAACATCCTTGACGGTCCGTTGAGTTCCTTTGCCATTTCAAAGGCTCCGGCGATGGAGTCTACCTTATCATCATGAATCCCTGCGGGGAATGAGGCAAATTCTTCAAGAACAGCCTGATTCCATGCGCCGCGCAGGAAATACAGATGTCCCGCCTCTACCGGAACCTCAAGCTCTGAACAGCGCACGACTTTATCTTTCGTGGCATTGATCTTGACAATGATCCTGTTTCTGATGATTTCGCGCAATATGATGTAGGTATCCTTGTATCCTGCGACGGATTCAACGCCGATTCTGACTGCGGCGCCGTCCAGATCGGATGTCTGTTTGATGAGCCTGTTCCGGGCGGGAGCTTCGCCCTGCATATATCGAACGTCCTTGACATACACATGCCATTCCCCCTTGACCTTCTGCGCGGCAACCAGCGCCCCGGATGTATAATCAGGGTCGGGCTTGTTGCGCTCTTTTTCGGTGGATGCCAAATCCCAGAAACGGCACCAGCGCAATCCCTGCGGCATGGCATCCACAATCCGGATGTTTTCGACCTTGAACATATTGCCCGCCCTCGGTGTCGGCTCGCATTGCAGCAGAGCGGCGGAGGAATATGCGCCGAGCGTGGCGAACTGCATTTTATACCATTCTTTGTTGAAGCGTTCAGGAAAGAGATAATGCCCCTGTTCATCCCGCGCCGGAAATTTCATGATCTCAAATTTCGGAAAGTCGGGATTGTAATCCTTATGCCCCTCCGTCATACGGTTTTTGATGCGTCCGATGATGTCATCCGTGTGCCACGGCGTAGCGAGAATGACAACGATATGCACCGGAGCAAGGCGTGTCATGAGATTGTCGGCGAAATCATCCCATTGCGTATTGCGGATGGTTTCGCTTTCCGCCTCGGAACGTCCCTTGAGATAATCGTCCACGATAAGGACGTCAGCGCCTTTGCCGGTCGATCCTCCGCCGATTCCGGTCGCCTGAAATTTGCCTCTTTTTCCCTCTATTTCCCACGTCTGGACAGCCGAGGCGTCGGATGCGATGCGGATATTTTCTTTCCAGAAGACTTCCCGGTATTCTTTCAAACGCATGATTCTCCGCGCGTCCTTTGACATGCGGTTTGACAGCTCCTGTCCGTATGTGGTGAGTATGATTTCTGCGTCCGGATTGTGGCCGAAAAAGTAAGGCGGAAAGTTGCGCGAGATAATTTCTGACTTTCCGTGTCGAAATGGAACTGTAACAAGCAAGTAGGTTGAGATTCCGCGCAAGTAGTCGGAGGTCGCCTGTGTCAATCGCGCAGTAATCTCCCGTGTATGCCGTCCCACGAGAAAAGAGGTGCTTGATTGCCAGGTATAGCGCATGAATTCGAGCAGTGAATCGTGAGCGACCGCCGCCCGAAGTATTTGGAGTTTCAACGGATTCATTCATTCCCGAGCTCCATATTTTGAAGCATCTTCATTTTATCTTCGGGAGTCATGGAGTCGAGAGTCTCGCGGAATTTCTGCATTTCCAGAGAGTCGGCAATGTTTGCATCCAGCTCTTTTCTGTCACGCCATTTGTCCGGCAGACGGTTTTTCAGCCAGAAGATTTGCGCGGTCACGTCTCCCTGAACAACTTTCTTGGTTCGCGTTACCTTCTTGCAGGTTCCCGTATCGTTGTTCCGGATATTCCCCCGCTGCCCCTGTTTGCCGTTTTCGATATATTCCGTCCTGACTTCTTCATATTCATATCCTGTTGCAGATTTGAACAGCGCATTTTCAACCTGCACATCTGCAAGTTCCTTGCCTTTTTTTAGGGAGTCCGAAAAGTCCGGAAATTCGGTCTTGTATGTCTGAAATGTGGAGTATGCCACGCCGAGCCTTTTAGCAATATCGCGTTCTGTCGCTCCGTCCCTGAACCATGCGGCGATCAGCTCCAAATGCGGCATTACATGAGTTTCATATTTTGATTTCCGCCCCTTTTTCATTATCAGGAAACACCCCTCTCTCTTATATTCTCTCTCCCCTCTTTGATTTCACATCCGAAATCGAACGTCAACTGCAACATCGGGTGTTGATATTTTGATCGTCTGCGAGGAATTGCGCCGGATGCCATGTGCCTCTGTTCTTTGCGCCAGCGGTTGTAAAGCGGACGGTTGCAGAGCACAACGGAGAGGGCAGGGCAGTATTTGATTGCCAGCTTGATGTCTTTTTCGATTGCCTGTTTGGAGATGTTGTACCGTTTCCCGATTTTGGAGAGAGAAATATCAGGATTGGAGATTTTGAGTCTTAAAATATTTCTGATGCGCGGGTCTTCGAGGTCAATTACAATCCTGAGCAGTTCCGCAAGCTGTGACAGTGTATATTTCGGATGTTCGATTTCCTGTTCCGGCTCTTTTTTTGCCGCACATGGCACCTTGTCGATATTGATGCTGCTGATGAGCGGCGGATCTCCGGCATCCTTGCAATAGTCGGCAAGTTCGCATTTTGCACATTCTTCTTTTCGTCCGTATAATCTGCCGTAACAATCCATAAAAAGAGCCTCCGGCAGTAATTATATTTATTTTATTCATAGATTACAAACGTAAAAAAGATAAAAAAATAGGATTTTATACATATTTTTGCTTTACATCCTCCAAATATCGGGTAACTTCCTGCGCAACAAAAGGAGGTCTTTTTATGAACGTAACCATTGACACATCAAGATTTTATGCGGTAATGAACAGAAAGCCGTCCGGCTTCGGCACATGGATTTTCAGAATCGGGAATGAAACGATATGGTTTGAAATGATGTCTTATCGGGAAGCCGTAAAAAAAGCGAGACGGAGAGCCTTATCTCTGTCCGTCCCGCATATTGCCCTGATGCCGTGATGTTCCAGTGATCAGTGGTCAGTGGTCAGTGGTCAGTAAAAAAGCGGGTCAAAGGGCGTAGCCCTTTCCACCTCTCGCAATCTCGCAATCTCGCAATCTTGCTATCTCGCGATCTTATCTAAATGCCTTTGATCGGCACCCGTATGACCGGATTATAATCAAAAGTTGTAATCCGGTCTTTTTTCCGCTTGTGATTCCGGTCGAGCGTATCGAGCCGGACAATTCTCTTGCCCCATTTCTTCTGGAGGAGTTCGAGCTGTTCCTTTTCCCTTGCGAAATTCCGCATTGCCGCACATCCGCCGGATTGTTCCGATTGCTTGACCGCGTAATGATATTTGTTGACCCGGAGCAGAACACGGTATTTGTTCAACTGCTGAATTGTCATATCGTAATCTTCTTTCAGAGGCAGAGTCTCATCATACCTGCATTCATTGCCGCGAAGAAAACACCCGAACGGACCGCCGACATACGATATGGTGGAGAATGGACTGCAATTCCGATAACATTGCGGATCGCAATTGACGTTGACGCCCCACATTTTCGCGCCGATGTCCTGCGCCATGACCGTATATTTTTCAACAAATGCCATAAAATCTTCTGTCGGCAGCCGGTGTTTCTTCAACTCCTCATAATACCCCATGTGATTCATGTCATCATCTATGATAACAACGGCGTCGGCTCCAATGAGCTCCTGATCAAGAATGTAGTTCTTGACTCGTGCCAAATTCCCCTGCACCCCTGACCGGCACATGACAATATCCGCTCCGGGATTCTCTTTTTTGTATCGCGCATATTCCGACGGGTCAACATAAATTCGGCAGAACGGCAGATATTCCAGCGTCTTGACCTTCGGCCGCTTGTAAGACGGCGCACAAACAGCTATCTTCATTCCGCGACCTTCGCTTTCTCCGCCCCGCCGGCATTGTCTTTTCTGTCTTTTTTGTCCTTCACCCCTAAAATAAGATTCAGAGCCCTTGCCCCGTTGATTACCCTGCCGATCCCGAATCGAGTATACCCCGGCTTGCTCCCTGATTCCTTGACGGTCCGCAGCTCAAAAATCGTCTGCGCCTGTAACCAGTCCACATTGTTGTCAAAATATAACACGACATAATTGTGAGCTTCGAGCAGTTCCTCGGCAAATGGCATGTCGCCTTTTTCGGGGTCATCCGGCACCTCTGCACTTTCCATATCTTCTACCGTCTTTCCGAGAGCCTCGATTTCTTCGGAAGTAAAGCCTGCCGCACCCGCGAAATCCTCAAGTTCCGCGAACATCTCCGCGACTTTTGCATCATCGAAGACCGACAGATCATTTGTCCTGTTGTCCGCGATTGCAAGCGCCTTCCTCTTAGCGTCATCGGTCTTGAGATCAGTCCGTTTGATCGCGATCAGCTCCGACCCGTCCGATTCAATGATCTTGACCGGCAGCCCCAGTTCCTGCGCCTCCTGGTAAACCCCATTCCCCCCGATGACGACATTCTCCGCATCAATAAGGATAGACCGTCCTGCCCCGAGCTCTTTCAACGATTGAGCGATAGCCAGCTTGTTCCGTTCATCATGCACCCTCACATTCCGTCCATCCAGTTTTATTTTAGTTTTCATAAGTAAGCCTCCTTTTTCCTTTTACGAGACTTCCGATGATAAATTTTTTCAAATTTGAATCCAATAAGTAGGAGTTCGACTATCTTCTGAATGGGTTGCCAACTCTTTTTCTGACGTAAATCCTTTCATTTGAACTCACTTTTATAAAGTTATATTAATTTATCTCCTTTAGCCTCCTTTCCGATTCTTTTTCTCTTTTTCCGCTGTTTTTTGAGTGTAAAACGTCAACATTCGTCCCGCATTCGTCCCGCACTTTTTGAATCTACCCCTCAAGTTACTTTTTTCAAGTATTTTCTTCAGGAATGATCTAATCGCATGTCTCTATCCCTGTAGTTTGGCAGGAAATGGGCTCCTCGGACGCATCACGGACGTTTCTCGGACGCTCCCCGGACGGATAGAAAGCTTGCAATTTGAGGCTCCTCGGACGTTTCGGACGCTTTGTCGCAATTTTTTATATATGCGCAACCTATGCGCACTCGCGCGAGGCTGTGCCCAAAGGAAGGAGGTCATACCCCCCTGCTGTATTCATGAGTTGCCCCCGAACTTTCCGAACTTTCCGAACTTTTCCGAACTTCCTCCGAACATGATTAGCCTCAAAAATGGCAAAGTTAGGAGGAAAAGATTGAAAAAGATGTGCAGACAAACTATTCTTATCATCTAAACAGTAACATTACACGGAGGATACCATGAGAGTTGATGCTTTTCTGGATGCGTTCGATGCCATTGCCGCGAGTGTTGGACTTGCGTAGACTCCCCAGAAGATAGCCCAACTGCACAGTAAAGGTAGGAAGACGCTGACTGTCGCGGATATCAGTCATGGCTCCATTTGTCTTATCCATGGATTCTTGGGGCGGTAGTGGGACGGATTTAGGGCAGGTAAATAGCAGAGAAATGAGCGTGTGGGACGGATGGGACGGATATTTTGATTTCTTATTACATGCGTTACATGCGCCTGCGCGCGTGTAAGCGCGCATAAGTTAAGCTCGGACATTTCGGACACATATTTTCAAGTCCTTATAAGGGCAGATAAAAAACGCTATTTCTCTCCGGACATTTCGGACCGTTTTTCAGAACTCTTATATAGACACCTTTTTGCGATTCTATCTCTCCGGACATTTCGGACATATATTTACTTACGCGTGTGGGAAAAAGTATATATATTGGACAATGGCAGGGGACATATGTATTTTTTTGTTCCTGATAAGGAGTTTGAAAAAAGTGTCCGTTTTGTCCATGAGTCCCCTGTTAGCCCTTTTTTGTTCCTAATAAGGAGTTTGAAAAAAGTGTCCGTTTTGTCCGTAAACCTCCAGTCACACACCACAGCATCAGCTCACTGCATGGTAAAAAAAAGACGGAGGGAAGGCTTGCACTCCTTCGATCTCCGTAATGCTTTGGACATCCTCATGCCGCATCACTTCATGGGGACGGGTCTTCCGGACAGGAGGACGCAACAGGAGCCCTCCTTCTGGAATCTCTTCACGCAGGGAAGAGTCAGCGGGACCTTATGATTCTCTCGCCAATGGCATTAGTTCCAAAGCTCCGGTCGGTTGCCGTCCAGGCCGAAGCAGCGGTTCAGAGCGGCGTAGGAGACGTCCACCCGTTGCGGGGTGTATTTCCTGATCGTCTCCGTGAATGCATTCAACAGGCTCCATCTTGTCGGCTCCAAGAACTCCTCGTGCGAGGGATTCTTGAATTCCTTGTACACCGGTACAATATCCGAGCTGTTGATTGCGCCGAGTTCTGCGGCTCTGACGATTCGGCTTCTGACTTCGTCGTCGTTGTCCAGATACGCCACTTTCAAGTCCTCGCAGACATTCTCCAGTATCAGGAACTCGTTTTCGAGCTCATCGACGGCGCGGTTCACCAGATCGCACAGCTCAATCCGCGAGGTATGGCGGTGCTTCAGAACCATGCTCCCGCCGAACGCCATGTTCGAGCAGCAGACAACCGTAATCCCGGCTGTCAGCCCCACGGAAAAAGTCTTGTCGTGGCTGTTTCTGAGCCCGATGCAGCGGCACCATTCCAGCGAGGAACTCCTGTTGATCTTCATCACGCCGAACAGTTTCGCACCCTCACGTGCCAAACCGAACTGCTCTTCCAGAATCACCCACTGATGCGCCTGCACCACCTCCGTTACCGCCTCAATGACCTCATAATGCGGAACCGGTTTCCAGCTCGAAGTCGCTTCCGGCGTCGGAACCAGCGCGATTTCTTCCCGTGCGGCATAGTGTCCACCGCCGCCCATGCAAAGATGACTCATCGTCTCACCCCTTTTTCTCGTGCCACAAACGGCACTTGGTTTTGTAAGGACAATCCGCGCAGGAAAAGCCTGTCTCGTTCGGATAGAACACATCCCTCTGCACCGCCGATTCGATGGTCTGCGCCAGCCGCTCAAAACGCAGGAAATCCGCCTCATTGCGCTCGGTATAGTGCGACTCCACATATGGCGTTCTGGTCTTCGTCACGATATCGAAACGGAACAGCGGACTCCTGCTGGTCTGTTTTGTACGGGCGTAACAAAAAGCGGTTGCCTGCAAGTCCTGATGCGCCTTGCCCGGAGACCACTTCGCGCCTGCCGTTTTCCAATCGACAATGCACTCATGACCACCGTCCTCAACGATCAGATCATACTCCCCGATCAGCGGCTTCGACAGCCCCGGAATCTCCACGGAAAACCCTTCCTCCACGCTCCTGACCGCAAAGTCATCCTGCCAGTTTTCGAGGCAGACAGTGAGCATGGTAAATCCCGTTTGCAGCAGAGACCCGTAATCCTCTTTCGGCTTGTAGACGAGGTGTTCCACGGCATTGGTTTCCGCCTTGAAATACGCCTCGAACAGCTCTTTTGCATCTGCGATTTTCAGCTGCGGACCGCTCCTTGCACGCTGACTCAACGCCGCATGGAAGGCACGCCCGAACGGGAAGCAGCTGCACGTGTGTTCCGGCTTTGCATGTTCGAGATACTGGAACTTGAATTTCAGCGGGCATGTCAGGTAGCAGTGGAACGCCGAATACGACCAGTGCGGTTCCTTGCGCAACTCATTCAGATTCATTTCACGCCGCCTTTCCGTTGAACTCGTTGATCGCCAGACTGCACTGATTGCGCGACAGCTCCTCTACGGAATTCACCCGGAACCTTGCCGCGATCTGCTGAGGCGTGACATGGGCGTCTCTTGCGAGGTCGAGCAGATACTTGATCTGTTTCGGAGACGCAGGACCATCAACATTCTGACTGCCTTTTCCCTTGCCGTAACTGCCCTTTCCGCCGGAATAACTCTGCGGGGATTGCGGTCTTTGATGTACAGTCGTACAATTACCGCCATGCAGTTCCGTTTCGACGCTGTTCCGCACAAGATCAAAGGTCTCATGGATGCGGTTCTGAAGCTGTTCCGCCGTCAGACCGTCCGGGATTTCCACCTCAATGGATGCGTGGTAGCTCTGGCTGGAATACTCCGTCTCCGCCGGAACTTTTTTACTGTATGATGCGTTCAATTTCAACATGATGGTGCTCCTTGATTTTTATTTTTTGGAGGTTATAGTAAATACAAAATGAAGTGAGGCGACCTATGGATATTCGTGAACAGAAAATACGGCTTTGGCTGAAGAATCCTCCGGAAATGAAGTTCCCGGAGCCTCTCAACCTGCCGAAATTCACCAAGCAGTCTTTTCGCAATTATCAGGAAATGAATGCCTGGAAACAGGAATATCTGAAACAGATCGCAAAACAGGGGGGCATCAAATGGAAATTCTCCTGAAACAGTTGAATGAGGCTGGAGTCCGTTACATTGTAATCGGAGGGCAAGCCATGCTTCAGGAGGGAATGCCGCGTTTTACCCTTGACTGGGATTTATTCATTCCTCCGCGCGATGAAGCCAATTTTGAGCGTATCAATACCGTTCTTGACGAGGAACTGGATATTCCACTTGTGCCGTTTGATCCAGCAAGCGGCGAAGGTTTTGTGCAAACCTATCAGACACAATACGGAATTATTCAGTTCCATCAGGTCTTGCCGGGACTTCCGAAATTTGATATTGTCGAGGAACGTTCCGTCATTCATGATTATCGTGGCATTCCTGTGAAATACCTTTGCCTGGATGACCTTTTGAGCTCAAAACTTGCGGTTGCACGCGATAAGGATTCCGATGACATTCTCTTTCTCCAAATGAAGAAAGAGGCTGAAAAGGATGAAATTCCAATGCGTAAGGAATATGATTTTTCAAAAGGAATCAAAAATCCTTATAAATAATCTTTTCCATCAAGGAATCTCAGAATCCGCTGACCATGCGGATGCGCTCGATGGCGCGTTTCGCCTGAATGAAGTCCCTTTCCTTCTGCTTCTGGGCGATCTGAACCTCCTTGACCTTGCGGGCGAGGACGCTTGATTCATCCCATGCAATCCGCAGTTTCAGGCGGAACGATTCAATCGCAGAGTTGAGTTCCTCCATCGGGTTGGCTTCGGGTTCCTGTTTCGGGGTGGCGGTCTGCACAGGGGCGGACACGACTTTCATTTCCTTGTGTTCCATTTTGGTTTCCTCCGTCTGGGGTTGATTTTGAGTTTGAATTTGAGTTGTTTCTTTGGACTTCGGCTGATACAGCGGCATCGTGACATAACGTCCCGTGCCTCCACTTGCGAGAATCGGGATACGGTTATCCACCATCTCAATCTTCGTATGCCCCTCCGACAACAACCGCAGAAACACGTGCTTATTGAGCATGAGCGAAACATCGTTCCAGTCGCCCGTAAACTCGGCGGCAATGCTGGTGTGCATCTCCCCCGCAAGAACGTTCAGATATCCCGGTTCGCTCTGATACAGCTCCACGGCATTGTGCGGCGGCTGGTCGGGGACGTTCTTGAGGAAGGTTTCAAGCTGCTGCCCTCGCTCCGGCAGGAACGATACCGACCGGACCAGCGTATTCTGTGCGGGAATGATCTGTCTCCAGTTCGGATAGTTGCCCGGCAGACCTTTTGCATACCACGTCCAGTGTTCCGTTTCGATGCGACAGCCTCTATTGAGGTTGTCACTCCACGTATAGAGCCTGCCGGATTCCGCTGTTTTTGTCTGCATCAGAGCCAGCGGAAGCGGGATCGTGAAGTCATCCACATTCAGCGGAACACAGATGTTCAGCAGCTCTCTGCCGTTGGTCGATGTGATCCCCTCCCGGCTGAGGTTGATCCCCCTCATGATCATTCGCGGCTCGTTTCTGTTTACGAGCTGTGCCGCCTCCGCCAGCAGAGAGACAAACCCCTTGGGCAACTCGCTGACGGTGCTGTGTTCATTTTCACGGGGGACCCGCCACTCCACGCCGGACATCGGAAACAGAGTCCTGTCACCAATTCGCAGAACGCTGTCGCCGTTTTCGATCTCCAGCACTTTGTTCCTGCCGCTGCGCACTGCGTCCCGGAACTCATCGAATCCCACGATGCAGTGAAATGCGCCCTCCGACCGGCACTCCGTTTTAAACGTGATCTGTTCCGACTGCGAGCAGGTCGAGAAGCGGACTTGATTCTCTCCCGCCTCAATTCGCAATGCTTTGAATTTCGCTTCCGCCGCTGTCCGGCAGACCAGCTTCCCCAGCGCGATCAGAGCGCCAGTCAATTCATTTCTGTTCACTTCAAGTTTCATCTTTCACTTTCTCCTTTTCTGTTACGAGTGTGATATTTTCCATACATTTTGAGTGCAAACCATGCGCCTCCTGCAAGGCTGATGCACCAGAGCACGAGCCGGAACGGCAAAGTCAGACCGCTTAACAGACCGATGAAGTGTTCCGGGCTCTTTTCAGCGGCACGTTTCATCCCCTGCTGAACGCCGTCACTGACCTTGTATGCGGCGACAACGGTGCCGACTGCGCCTCCTCCTGCGGCAATCTGTTTCCAGGATACTTTGTACATCTGTCTTGTTTTGTGCAGGACTCTCCGGCAGGGACGATATGGTGAAACGGCATCACAGGCAAGTCCTCCCGCAATCAGCGTCGCAAGCAGAAGCCGCTTCATGGCAGGACACTCCTGCGGCACGTTTCGTGGAACGCAAGGATGTCCTGATGCAGAGCCGCAGTGAGTTCCATTGGGAGCTGTGTGCAGTTCTGCTTCAGGTCGATCAGACACCATGCCGTTCCTCCTGCGGCCAGCACAACGCCGACGGCGTCCCCGAATGGAAAAGGTCCATCCGCCAGAGCCGTTGCCGCGCCGATGCCGCAGGAAGCCGCAAGCCGCGCTGAAAGCGAAGCCGTGACACCGGCAAGGGAGCGCAGAGTCGTCTTCAGGAAGACCAGTTCCAGCCCAAGACCGCCCGCCGCACAGAGCGAGGCATACGCATGTCCTTCAGCAATGTCCCTGACGTCGCGTTGAAGATGCCCCGGCAGAGGCGTTGCTCCGTAGAGTCCGGCGATCCTGCGGCAGGGCGAGGTGACGGGGCGCAGCTTCTCCGCAAGAAACTCCTGCGCGGTCTGTGTGCCGAGCACTTTGTCCTGTGCGAGCAGTCGACAGAACCGGCTCATGCTGCAGAACGTCGCCAGATCGGAAGCGACGGCGGGAACCGCATCCTGTGCCTCTTTCAGATACGGCTTTGCCTTGCGTTCCAGTTCGGACAGGCGGCTTGTTCTCGTTCCGGTTCTGACAGAGGCAGGGCGAGTCTGCTGCCGGAACTGATACGTTCCCGCCACTCCCAGTGCAAGTGCCAGTGTCAGCCCTGACAACCATGCCGTCCTGCGGCAGAGGAGGCGTCTTTTCCGGCGGACTTCGCCGGATGCCTTGTGTTGTGTGTTCATTTTGTTTCCTTTCGTGTTTCCGGCGGACGTAAATGCCCGCCACCTTATTATGCCAAAAAAAGGTCTGTTTTTTAGCTGAAATGCCTGAAAAAAGAGTCAAAATGGGCATAAGAAGCATAAACTGATTACTCAAGAGTGGGGACTATGGGGACATGGCACTATTGCCCTATAAGAAACCTATTTTATATCCTGTCTATCCCCTAAGATTTAGGTTTCCTATACTCCAATAAAGGGAACTTCCCATAGTCCCCACTTCCGGATTACAGGAGTAGCCGGACATGCTTGTACGGTAGAGAATGGCGGTTCTTCATGGGGGAGGATGCAGCGGTGTCACTGATGCACCGTGCCGGAATGAGCTGCCGATACAGCAGTGCTGTATGAGCCGATGCAAGAGATGTTCCGGTGGGGCTTATGGAACACTCACGCCTGTGCCTTGTTGAAGGAACCTCCTGCCGCACAAGCCGGAACCGGACATCTGCCCCGCAGTATTTTCTTGACAGAATTTTATCTTCCAAATTTGCATTATCAGGATTGCCGAATTATATTCATTGACAAACTGCGAGTTTTCATGTTCCATTTTCGCAGTTGAGCTCATTTATACCGTTATATTTCAGCAAACACGTTGCAAACCCGCCAAGTTGAATTCAGTCGTTTGTCTCGAAATTAGTTGGAATGTGCCGGTAGGATTGTGTCTACACATCTTACCGGGCGCTTTCTTGTATTTTCGAGACGGTTCTTGGCGGGACCTGCAACGTGGTGCTTGGAAGCGTTCGGTTCTGTTAGCGAATGTTTTCAAGTACGCTGGATTTCGCAATGAAAAGTTGGGGAATCGGCAGGCAACTAAAAGTTTTGAGGTTTCGTCAATGAATGCGGCAGCAGCAACAGCAAGTTTCAGCCCCCTGTTCTTTCGGGGAGTTTGTGATGTGCCC